>JAAUXT010006195.1_pt1 | contig 32113 bp, 28 predicted proteins | sample 7278171 | NCBI WGS metagenome assembly JAAUXT01 (sample SAMN14350112, study PRJNA611818) | marine sediment metagenome | isolation source: surface marine sediment (1.8m) | place: French Polynesia: Moorea | collected 2018-08
GGGGAAGGTTGTGGGGTTGGGTCCGGGGAAGGTTGTGGGGTTGGGTCCGGGGAAGGTTGTGGGGTTGGGTCCGGGGAAGGTTGTGGGGTTGGGTCCGGGGAAGGTTGTTTGGTTGGGTTTGGTGTTTCTGAAAAAGTTGAAGCCTCTTTGATATGCACAGCTTCATTTGATTGCAAATTCATACTGGCCTTGTTCTCAGTTGTTCCAATGCCAAAGCCAGCCAATATCTTCTGAATTTCAGATTATAAAACTGTTTATTCTGAGGTCATAACCTTGAGGCAGCAAAAACCCCACTGGTTCAGCACATTCAATGCTCAGTTATCTCCATGTGTTGACAGTGTGCAAAATTCTGTGACTCACCTTTCATTTTACACTGAAGAGTGTTCCAGCCTCCACCTGAAGCACAGTGAGGTTCATTGTAGCCTCCTCTTCACGTGACAGTTCCCTTCTCCTCCTCCTGTTTTAACCAGCAGAGGGAGTCGCAGTTCCACTGGTTTGTGTCTGAGTATCCAAAACTCAACTGAAGCTGAAGTAGACGAGGCAAGTTCCTGAAGAGTTCTGGGCTCAATGTGGTCAACCTGTTGTGCCACAAGTCAATGGTCTCAATTGAGCTCAAGGCATCAAATGTCCCCTCTTCAATGTGGGAAATATGATTTTCAGACAATGAGAGGAATAGAAGTTGTCCCAGTCCTGCAAACAGTCCAAACTGAATGACTGAAAGTTTGTTGCCTTGTAATGTTAGTCTCTCCAGGGACTCCAGCTCACTGAAGGCCAGCTCATCAATCTCAGAGATTCCATTGTATCTAAGGATGAGCTTTGTCAGGTTTTTCAATCCTGTGAACATTCCTTGATGAATGGCTCCAATTGTGTTGTAACTCAGCTCAAGCTCCCTCAGATTATGGAGGCCTATGAACAGTCCTGGCTCAATATCTGAAATTTTGTTGCTGTCTAACTGCAATTCTTGAAGAGAAGACAACTCATTGAATGTCTGATTGTCTATGGATGAAATCTGATTTGCATACAGGAAACACTTCTTCAGATTATTCAGTCCTGGGAACATTTTTGGGTGAACAGCTGAAATTCTGTTGTGTGACAAGTCCAGTGTCTGAAGAAAGTCCAACCCAATGAAGGCTTGTGCCTCAATGGATAAAACCTCATTATACCCAAGCTCAAGATCTGTCAGATTACTCAGTCCTGCAAACATTCCAGACTGAAGAATGGACATTTTGTTGAAAACTAAGCTGAGTAATTCCAGACATACCAACCCCCTGAAAGCCTCTTTGTCAACAGTGGAAATTCTATTGTCATGCAAGAAGAGCTTTGTAAGCTTGTTCAGTCCATTGAAGAGTCCAAACTGAACAGCTGCAATGCTGTTGTAAGACAACTGGAGTGTCTCGAGAGATTCTAATCCAACAAAGGCGTAATCATCAATGGAAGAAATCAAACACTCAAACAAAATGAGAACTTTACATTGAGTCAGGTTGCTGAAGACTCCAGCAGGAAGGGAAGTGATGCCATTGTCTGAGAGATCAACCTTCAGAGCCTCAGCAGGAATGTCAGAGGGCACCTTCATCAGACAACAGCTGGTTCTTCTGAAGACTTTGCTGGTGGAATTGTACTCATTGCTCTCACAGTAGTCTGGGCAGTAAGCCCACACACCGGGAACAACCACCAAAACGAGAAGCACTGTTGCTGAAATGATGAACAAGAGTGCTTGTCAGTGCGGAGACGTGCACAGTATGTTGCAGTGACCAGGATAAGAAGACCGCTGCTGAAAGTCTTCGTTGTCAAACAACCCGACCTCGAAACCAGCACACGTGCTTTTTGTTTTTCCTGCGGCGTCAAAATTTTGACGAGATGCAAGGAATGGACTACACTGTTTATTGAGGCTCTCCATTGGGCGTCATGTTAAATTTGATCACCGCGCGTCCAAAATTTGACGCCAGCGTCAAGAAATCTGTCCCTGTCCACGGAGGACGAGAGGGGTTCATGACCTGCACCTGAATTTAGTGGGTCAAAATTTGGCATGCATCTTATCTTTGCTGGTTCTCCCTTGGCCTTTGTAAAACCAACACTTTTCTGGATGAGAGGCAGAGTATCCCCCCCCCCCGCCGCACAGCTGAGCGAGAAGTAACGAACGCTCTTACCTGTTGCGCAACGAAGAATGTGCTGAGTCAGCATCTCGTTCCCCTGACCAGTGCAACTTCAAAGAAGAAATGTGAAGATGATTTCAGAAATAATTTGGCGGAAAAACTGTCCCTGACACACGTGTACGTCTTCTGTGCTTTTGGCATCTGAATTAACACTGATTGAAATCTGTTTTGGCGTAGTCCAGGGAAACGAATTGTATCCAGTAATCTTCGTGGTTTCCAAGGTGTGTTCACACAGGTGGCATCTTGTACTTTCGCTTAAACGCTTTGACATCCACGGCATTTGGCACAATCAGGGGTTTTCACACAGGTGGATTGTTTGACGCACGGGTGTCAAATTTAACATGACGCCCAATCGCAGCACGCTGCCTGTCAGATGCGAAGACAAAAGAATTGCGTTCTGCTATGTCACACGAATGAACTGTGTACCAACAGAAGGCCATTGTATTGTCTTCACATTCTGATTGTCAGCATTATGCTGCAGAGTAGGTTACCCACTGACAGACCCATGTTCAGAGTATTATAACTTGCTCTTGTGCTGATCATTCTTGACAAAGTCTCGAATGATCTGAGCACACTCCCAAGTTCTGATATGTGCTCAGAACATTTGTCTGCTGTGCGTTGACCTTGTCCAAGAAATCGATCCTGTCCGTTCCTGGCGTCGCATCAAATTTTTGACACTGCGTCCTGTGTGTGAAAAACCCTGATTGATCTTCCAGTCAAACTTCACTTCAAGTGTGTGAACTGACATTCTTTTGCGGGAGATCAGATTGTCTCGTGTGGGTGGTGGTGTCTTCGTGCAACACGAATATGAATCAGTGCGTGAAACCCACAGGTGTCTGCCATCAGACCCACACAATCTGTCAACATCACGTTCACAAAGATCTACCACTCTCGATCTGTCAGCGATGATCCACGTTTCGTGTCCGGTGTGTAATCTCACGCTGCCTGCGACTTGGTTTGGTCATACCGACAATGAATTTTTTCGCGCCATTTTTTTTCGGGACTTGCGGAACTGAAAACTGGATCATCAACTTTAACTTGTGCGTTCGCTCGCCATCACATGCGCGGCAGATGCTTTGGCCGTTTGGCGCAGCGGTATCGCGCTCGTCTCAAAATCGCAAGGTTGCGGGTTCGATTCCCGATTCGGACACATAAAAGCCGTATTTTACCAACAAGATATGGACAGTATTATTATTTTTTTCTGAAAGCTTTGTACGCGCGTGTGACGTCTGGCTACATGCACTCCGATTTCACGCCTGAAAAACATTTTTGTCCATCAAACCGGAAGATAGCAAATAGACTCTGTATCTCTCGATTTGTCACCAAAACAACCAGGCAAAATATTTGAATATTCGTTGAACTGAAGTTGCGTTTATTTTTCATCACGAATCAAACGAAGCATGTAAAACACAATCTGAAGGAAAACGTTGGTATTGTCATGAAATATGTACGTTTGTAGAGTGAGTCCTTGTTCGGTTACCTGATTGACTTGGCAGAGGAAGCACGACGTTCATTTTGACGCGTGAGAGCCGCGTCGCGTCACAGACGCACGTTCAAACGTCAAACTCTTGCTCACTTTTGATTGGCCAACAAACATTGCGCGATGCGGGAGTTTCAAATGTGCGCGCGCGCTGAACCCGTGTTCCCTGTAGCCGCCGGTCGGGCGAGGTGGGCGAAGTCGGGGGCCAGCCAGTACACGTCAATCCAACACGGTCACCTGTCACTTTAAGCAGGATGTGAACGTCGAATGGCATTGTGTGATTGACCAGTGTCATGGCAACCGTGCTCTTTTCGACGTTGGCTTTGGCGCGACGTGCGTCTCAAACGTCAGGTCACGTTACCTTGAACGTTGTTGTGAAACAGCGTCTTTCCCACAGCAAACTACCGCTTAGCAGCTTGAAGTCATTTCCCTATCTCCAGCACCATTGTCGTCCTGTCCTGGTGATTCAGCTCCTGAGATTTTTCCGGCTGATCGTCTCTGATTTTTGAAATTCACGCAAATGTCACTTCTGTCAACAAAGAAGAACTTGAGACAACATCGACTGAAAAGAACAAGTCTGCCACACAGAAGAATGCAATGGCTGATGCACAAAGAATTCTTTTGTGTGATGTTTGGAACCCTGCTTTTCTGAAGTGCATTTTTTGTCTTCTTCATGAAAAAGAAAAAGGCAAGCACTGCTTTTTTTGTTGATCAAACTGGTCAAAAATTTTGTTCATTTTTGGGTGGAACTGACCTTTTTATGCAGGCCACAATGATGACCAGTGCCACTGTGAGACCAATGATCAAGAACAGACCAATTCCGATGGAGACACCAATCCACACAGCAGAGGTTGAATGCTGTGTGTTGGTCTCTGGTTCGCGCTGGGATGGTCTCACTGTGACTCCAGGAAATTCTGAAAGTGAAGAAACTTGGCTCCAATCAACAGGAAGTGTGAGCATGTTGAGCCAAACACAACTGTTCAGGGAAGAAAAGTTCACTGGTTGTGGTGTTGTATTTGTTTCATACTGGTTGGTTGCAATGGCAAATTTAGCTGAAAGAATGCTCATTTCTTCCCCTGTTTGCTCAGAGAATGGTTGAGCTGGATATCATTGACAAATACAAATTGCATCCTACCATTCCATGCCACACAGGCACATTTTCCCCTGAAAGAATGAACATTTTTGCCAGAAAACAACTCACCTGGGTCACCACAGTGAACTCTGTAATCTTCACCATCTGCACACCTGGGATCACCCAGCAAAATGACAGTTCCATGCAGCTCCCTGTCTCTCAACCAGCAGAGGGAGCTGCAGTTCCAGTGGTTGGTGTGTGGTGGTGTGTGACTCAACCTCAACTGAAAAGTTTGAGTCAAGTCTCTGAAGACGTCTGGGCTCAAGTTTTCAAGTCTGTTGTGGTGCAAAGTGAGTCCAGTCATTGAATGCAATGAATTAAAAGCCCCTTCCTCAATGTGTGTGATTTGATTGTTGTATAGGTGGAGCTCTTTCAATTTATTCAGCCCTGTGCATGTTCCTTTTTGAAGAACTGAGATTCTATTGTCATTTAGGAACAGATACTGAAGTGAGTCTGAACCTCTGAATGCTTCTCCATCAATAGTTGTAATTCCTGCCTCTTGCAGGTACAGCTCTCTCAAACTTTTCAAACCAGAAAACATTCCCAGTTGAAGAACTGAAATGTTATTTCGATGCAAGTCCAAAACCCGAAGAGATTCTAACCCAATGAAGGTGTTATTTCCAATGTAAGAAATTCTGTTGGATCCCAAGTTGAGAAATCTGCAATTACTCAAGGGATCGAAGACTCCAGCAGAAAGAAGAGAGATGGAATTCTGTTCCAAAGAGACGTTATGCACTCTACTGAGCCCTTGGAATACTCCTGGCTGTAGAACTGAAATATTGTTCTTCCACAAGAGCAGAGTCTCCAGAGATGGTAACCCACTGAAGGCCTGTTCCTCAATTGAAATAACATTATTGTTCTGTAGGTGCAGCTTTCTGAGAGAATTCAGACCTGCAAACTGCCCTGAAAAAAGAACTGTCAAGTTCATGTTGCTTAGCCACAGCTCCTGAAGAGTTTCTAACCCTGCAAAGGACTGGGGATCAATGACAGAAATGACATTCCCGTCCAACTGGAGCTTCTGGAGAGATTGCAAGTCACTGAAGGCATTTGTCTCAATTTTCCCAATTTGATTGTTCTTCAGATCAAGCCATTCCACATTATTCAGTCCTGTGAATACTCTGGACTCAAGAATTGACAAGTGGTTGTTGCTCAAGTAGAGATACTCAAGGGATTGCAAGTCAATGAAGGCCTTCTCATCAATTGAAGATATCAAATTGTTTTCCAGGTACAATGATTCAAGACTGGTCAGTCCAGAGAACATTTTGAGGTGGATTTCTGAAATATTGTTTGAGCTTAAGAACAGATACTGAAGTGATTCTAACCCCCTGAAGGCCCCCTCTCCAATGAAAGAAATGTGGTTGTGTTCCAAATGAAACCATGTACATTGCAAAAGGTGGCTGAAAACTCCAGTGGGAAGAGATGTGATGGTGTTGTTCCTGAGATAAACCCCAACAGCCTCAGCAGGAATGTCCTGAGGCACATCAAGAAGACCCCAGTTTTCTCTGTAGAGCTCTCTGCTGATGACGTCATAACCAGGTGTGCAGTGTTCCTCATGTGCGCTCAAAGTTGACCAGGCCCCATTGCTCTGGCAGGTGGTGGTTTTATTTTCGTCACTCCCCTGAAACTTGTAAGTCACGTGATCACAGTGGTTGTAGGGTCCGTTGTATCTGGTTCTAGTGCTCAAGGGGATACCTCCTCGTTCTGGGCAGAGACCTGAGAGGGAACAAAATGCAATCTGAATGAAAGACAACAACCCCAAAAACATGAAGGAATGCTGGAAAGAGTTTTGAGCAAAAATGAACAAATTCAGTTGATTTTTCGTGCAGCAAAACCGTGGTACTTTCTTGGGGAATCTGTGATTGAAGTCACGGGGTTTGCATAAAAATTTATCAGCTGTATTGTCACAGCAAAAAGTGAATTCTGCGAACGTGTCTCGTATCCTGCTTCTGAATGTCTCCATGGCCACAAAAATAAACATTGTCTTGAACATCATGTGAAAACACAAATGTTCACAGTTGGTACTGACTCACCTGAGTCACCACACTGAAGGGAACTCTATCATCTGTATCTGACTCACCTGGGTCACCACACTGAAGGGAATTTCATTCTCTACTTTAGATAGTGCTGTATCTGACTCACCTGGGTCACCATACTGAAGTGAACTCCAGTCTCTGCCATCTGTATCTGACTCACCTGGGTCACCACACTGAAGGGAACTCCAGCCCTACCATCTGTATCTGACTCACCTGGGTCACCATACTGAAGGGAACTCCAGCCCCACCATCTGTATCTGACTCACCTGGGTCACCATACTGAAGGGAACTCCAGTCTCTGTCATCTGTGCAAATTGGGCGCAACAACCTAATAGTTCCATGCTGCTCCTCATGCTTCAGCCAGCAGAGGGAGCTGCAGTTCCACTGGTTGGTGTCTGCTTGGAGACCGCTCAATTGAAGCGTAAGAGGACGGGGCAAGTTTATGAAGACATCTGGCGACAAGGTTGTGAAGTTGTTGTTGTACAAACGAACAGTGGAAATTGAATGAAGGGAATCCAAAGAACCCTCCTTAATGTGGTTGATGTGGTTCCTGCTCAGATAAAGTCGTCTCAGAGCTATCAGTCCAGTGAACATTCCAGAGTGCAGAGTTGTGAGTTGGTTGTCTTCCAAGTTGAGACTGGAAACAGACACCAAGCCTTGGAAAGTCGCTTCATCCAAAGAGGAAATGGAGTTGTTCCTCAAGTCAAGCCATTCTAAATTCTTCAGTCCTGTAAACACTCCTGACTGAAGAACTGAAATGCTGTTGTTTTGCAAGTCCAATCTATAAAGAGACTCCATTTCTGTGAAGGTATAATTTTCAATGGAAACAATGTTGTTCGCACTCACATCAAGTATTTTAATGTCATTCAGTCCTGCGAACATTCCAGCTTGGAGAATGGGGATTTTATTGAAGTCTAAGTTTAAAACATTCAGAGATTCTAGCCCTCCCAATGCCTCTTCATCAACAACAGAAATTATGTTGTATTGTAGGTGAAGTTTTGTAAGTTTGTTCAGTCCCATGAAGACTCCAGACTGAAGAATTGAAATTCTGTTGTGGGACAAGTGCAGTTCATCAAGTGATTCCAAATTGCTGAAGGTGTTTTCACCAATGGAAGAAATCTGATTTTTTTCCAAATGAAGTTCTCTCAGAGTTTTTAATCCTGTAAATATCCCTGCATCAAGAACAGGTATGTTGTTCTGCTGTAGCTCCAGACTCAAAATAGATTCCAACCCACTAAAAGCACCAACTTCAATGGAAGAAATCTGACTGTTTTGCAGTTTGAGAAAGGCAAGACTTTTCAGTCCCAGAAATGTTCCTGCATGAAGAACAGAAATGTTGGTGTGGTGCAACTCCAGCCTTGGGAGAGACTCCAAGCCTATGAAGGACTGTTGCTCAATGAAAGAAATTGGATTGCGCCTCAAGTGAAGGGTATCCAGATTGTTCAGTCCTGTGAAGGATCCTGTCTGCAGAACTGACATCTTATTAAAATTCAGGCTGAACCTTTGCAGATTGTTCAGTTCTGAGAATGCCCCTGGTTGGACAACAGAAACGAGATTGAATTCCAGAGAAAGACGCGTCAGGTTTCGTAGTCCCGTGAACACTCCTCCGTGAAGAACTGACATATTGTTGTGGTCCAGGTTGAGAGATGTCAGGGTGCTCAGGCCTGCGAACATTCCAGCTTGAAGAACCGAAATTGTGTTGGACGCGAGTTCAAGGCTTTTCAAGTTTGTCAGTCCTTTGAAACTTCTGGGTGGAACAACTGAAATCTGATTGTGGTTCAGGTACAGAGATACCAGGTTGCCCAGGCCTGTTAACATTCCTGGCTCAAGAACTGAAATTTTGTTACTGGACAGCATAAGCACCTCCAGAGACACCAATCCAACAAAGGTCTTTTCCTCAATGGAAGAAATCAGATTGTGCTGGAGGTCAAGAGTGGTGCATTGGCTCAGGTGGCTGAAGACTCCAGCAGGGATGGAGGTGATATTATTGTACCGGAGAAAAACCATCAGAGAGTCGGAGGGAAGGTCACGTGGTACGTCCGTGAGGCAGCAGGAGGTTCTAGAGAACCATCCGTGGCGGGTTCGGGTTCTACTGCATCTGCCGCATTGAGACAGGGCGCCAGGGGCCAGGACCAGAACGGCCACTGCTGAAAGTGATGAAATCGTGGCTTTGAAAAATCCCTGAGTAAATTCAATGGTGCACAACTGAAGATTACCGAAAAATGGCCAGAATGCGTTGTGCGCAAATTTCTGGCGCACGCGCAAACGGTCAGGTTTTTGGTAACATTTTTTGGGGGTTCAACGGTCTCTGTGTTACGTTTTCTTCTTCGCTGCCTGCCTGCCTGCCTGCCTGCCTGCCTGCCTGCCTGCCTGCCTGCCTGCCTGCCTGCCTGCCTGCCTGCCTGCCTGCCTGTCTGCTTCCCTCCTTCGCTCCCCACTTTGTCCCTCCGTCCGTCCATCCGTCCGTCCATCTGTCCCTCTCTGGCTCCCTACCTCCATCCATGTCTCTAACTACCTGCCAGCCTGCCTGCCTCCCTCACTCCCTCCCTGCCTACCTGCCTCCCTCTTTTAGCAGTTTGTCCAAACACAAACAGGTCGCTCGTTCTACGAGGCTTGCACCACTTCTGGGTTTGACTGCATGTTGAATGTTCATGCTCAGTCGACCTCTGACCGATCTCAACAAATAGGGTTGAATGCCTGACATAATGTCGGTGCACAACATGCAGTCAAACCCAGAAGTGGTGCACGCCTCGTAAACAAACGGACGAGAGCGTCACTCACCTGTCCAGCAGAGAAGAAAGTGCTGAGTCAGCATCTGAAGTTTCACTGAACGTTCCTGTGACAAAGGACTGGTGCCCACGCTCAAGCAGCATCCAAACTCATTTCACCTCGGTTAATTCACAGTCGTTGCGTTTATCGATAAGTCCAACGTACAACAGTTGACGGAATTGCAGAGTGAGTGTGGAATGACGGCAAGTTCCATCTCCTGCATCTGCACTCACGCGCTGGTTCTGTTTTCTCGTTCACTCAGTCACGCAGTGGCTCCAGCGATGGCACGAGGATGGGGCGGGGCATAGAGGCCCTTCCGTTCAGGAAACCCACAACCACGCTGGATGCAGCGTCTGTGCGCGTGGTGGGACCTGCGCCGGAGGGGGGAGGGGGTGGAGTGGGCGTCCGTCCCACCGACCCGCCACTGCACAGGAAAGTTCGGGGGGGGGGCGTGATCCAATCTGGCTCAACTCAATCCAAGAGGGACGATGATGACGCTCTTGCTCGTTTGTTTTCACTTGTGTGCAAGCGCAGTGTTTTTGTCAAATTGCTATTGTACGCCGTACGTATCCAGAGAAAAACACGTGTGGAGTGGACGGTGGGATGAAAGAGGTCATCGTATCCAATCACGGGCTCTGTCGTGTGCACAAAGTGATCTCCGGCTCACAGTTCAGTCTATCCCTGTGGAAAGGGTCAAGAGGGGTTTTCACTTTGGTGACGCGCGGCCGTTTTATTGACGTCGGCGTCAAAATGTAACATTGAACCCAATGGTGGAATTTTTGATGTCAGCCCATGGAGAAAACGACTGCGCCTCACCCAATGTGAAAACCACAAAACATTGTGGCCAAGTTTGGCCGGGTATCGGTGGGATGTTCGCTGAACATGACGAGTGTCACTGAGCTGTTCCTGTGACACACGACTCTGTTGATGGTCAAAGTGAGAGCGGCCCAGTCACGGCTGGGTCTGTCCGTGTGGAGACGGTCCGAGTCTGTTGCGCACCGGTGGAGCGCTTGATGTTGGGAGTCACACATTGGTGCTGGAGGTGTATGCTTCCAAGTGCTCCCTGGAATCAAGTCAGTTTTGTGCTGTGAAAAAACAACCGGTCGAATGTATGTGCTTGGAGATCACTGGTGTGCACAAAATACACTTCATTTCCACTCCGAAAACTACCCTGTCGTCCTCGACACCACTTGTTGAACAGCAAACAGACACATTGGATCAAACAGAAACTAGGCTTGGACGCCTTTCTGATTGTTACGTTTGTGAAGATTGTCGAACGTGGCCTATGGGGAAAAATCCGAATTCTGTCTTCACTGAGGCGTGGTTTCCTCAATGTTTGTTGACTGAAGGACATTTGACGGTGGCGCCGTCTCCGCCGTCACCGTCACCGTCACCGTCACCGCCACCACCACTGACGCCCCCGACGCCGTCGCCACCGCCGCCACCGCCGCTGCCGCCACCATCGCCCTCACTGTGACGCCGGCGAGTTGGCGCCACTGAGCGACACCCCTGAGACCGTCTCGGTTGGGAAGTCCTGGCTTCGTTGATCCAAACTGAGTGAATCGTTTTGGTGACTGCAGGTGCACTGGGGACTTTGGCGCTTTCACACTGGATGCGTGTGTCGTGCAGAGTCAGTCCCTCCTGGTATCACGGTAAAATCCGCACTCACAGAATCCAGAATCCAGCAGATCAAGTTGACATTTTGGTTTTGAAAACACTGTGTGTACGTGTATGTACATGTACCCCGCGTGTGTACCCCTGTGTAACGCTACCGGTGCGTGAAGTCCCGAATAGGCACAGCACATATATGGGCAAAGCGCGATCTTGGGCGACGCACTATTTGTCTCAAAGCCCTGTTCACATGGTATCTGATGCATCTCGAATCCTGGTTCACATGACAAATCTACTTGTGGCGTCAAGAATTTACCTGTTGTCCAAGGAATGTAGGGAAAAGTGAGCAGACGCACATCCGGGGATAGACCCCTCAACCACGGGATACATTTCCACCAGCAGATTAATTATTGGAAAAAAATGCTGTACGCTCTTTTCCCTATGATTTCAGTACAAAAAGTGAGAATTGCGATTCACCTAAGAATTTTCTGGGAGATGGAATTCGCCAAACGCAACGTGGCTGAAATGTGGATTTCGCATCCTCGTTTGGCTTCACACAAAGCTTCGTGCATGAAGTGCCAAAAAAACCAAAAAAATTTTTTATCTTCAGATTCAAATGCTCGTCAGTTCGCTGTTTCCACCCGTCGCACCGTGCATGCGAAACACTCAACACTCGCACCCAGCGTGAATCACCAAACACAGGGAAACACCACGCTTTGTGATAGCAAGATGACAACACAAGAGCGAGGGCCCGCACAACCCACGTAGACGTGAAAACCGACGTCCAAGTCCACGTTTCATCATTTGAACAGCCACACAATGAGGAAAAAAAACTTTGCCTTTGTTTGTTTTGGAAGATGAAAGGTGTTCCACAATCTCAAAACAGTAACTTGGGTGATATCGAACGAAAACTAGACTTTTTTTGTGTTCCAGACAGCAGTTTTGCCACAATAATCCGTGCAAAAATTAAGCGTAGGTTTTCCTGTTTTCACGTCGTGATCCGGTTGAAAAACCAACATTTTTACACCAAAAAAGATGAGGAAAAAAATAGAAAAAGACAAAAGGGAGAGGGGAAGAAAGAAAAAGATGTGACGGGGGTGGAGGATCCATTACCCCCCCCCCCCACCCCGAACCCCGAGCATCCACGCCATCACTCTGACGCACGCCGCACGACCCATGACGCCTGATGCATGACGCCTGATGCATGACGCAGGATGCATGACGCAGGATGCATGACGCACGATGCATGACGCACGATGCATGACGCACGATGCATGACGCATGACGCAGGATGCATGACGCAGGATGCATGACGCACGATGCATGACGCACGACGCATGACGCATGATACATGACGCACGCCGCACGATGCATGACGCACGATGCATGACGCACGACGCATGACGCATGATACATGACGCACGAAGCACGATGCATGACGCACGACGCATGACGCATGATACATGACGCACGCCGCACGATGCATGACGCATACCACGTGACGCACACCGTGTGAATCACGCCCAGCTTGGTTCCCACACCCGGAGAGTTTCGTGCCGCAGCACAACTGGTGCGCCAAGTTCCATATTTGGACACCGTGTACACCACCGAGATCAAAGCTCGAGCAATGCGTACACAACAGAGATCAGAGTGCTCAAGGCGATGTGGTACCCCATATTCACACGAGTGTGTCACACAATAGGCAGATTAAGCACGACGTTTGAAAACGGCTGAACGTCGCGTCGCCAACGCGACGCTTGAACGTCGAAATAGCAATTTTGACGTGATGTTGACGCGACGGGGCTCCGACGGGTGATTTCAAACGTCGCGCTTAAACTCCCCGATCACACAATTTAGCGCCTTACTGAGTGAACCAACCAAACACTTGAGTTGAGTTTGTTTGACAATTGGAACAAACGTTCTGTTCGTGTATCAAACCAACACGCCTCTGTCACCCAACATTTTGCTTGAAATGTCCTCAAGAATTCAGTGTCCAAAAGGCTTGAGCTTGATTGTAGACTCTTGCTTTATTTTTTCAGGTTAGTTCTGTACAAGCTCTGAAACTTATCTGCATTGGAAACCAAGTAATTTTCCTTCAAGAGATTCTTCTGTGACAATTGTGTGTGGCCACACAAAGGGAATTGAGGGGCAATTTCATGGGGCAATTCAGCCCCCAGTATCAAACCATAAAGGGCAGGTTCTTTTGGTGCAATTGCTCGATGTAAAGGTGAGATGAATCCTGGTACAATATGGGAAAGATTTCAAGCAGGTTGTAGGGCCACAACATCCCTCCCCTCTTCAAGATGGTTTCTCGCATCCAATTTGTTCAGGCCTAGGGTCTTGTCACGCCATTGTCACAGCAAGTTGCAGTAGAATCTGTCACACACACATATTTCATTATCAATGAGGTCCTGTCAAGCCGTATAAGGGCATACATTAAGAATTTAGATATCCTGAAATGTAAGAGGAGCCTCATGACGGTGTACATATACATAGCTTGTGCCGTGTTTGTGATTGTATAGCATTTTGTTGTAAAATGTCCATTGTGTCAGTAAACCATTCATCACCATATCATACATCTGTCATCACCATAAAGGTTTCTACAATACCACATGGGGGTATATATAGGTAAAATATCTGATTTGTGCCACAAAAGGGTGTACATAAGGATTGGTTGTCTTCCTTTTGCTTGCATCTGAAATTCACAATTTTGGTTCAAAAATCATATAGCAGTGCTCTTTAAATAATTTGCTGAGTTCATTTTTGTGCAATGGTTCCATTTAATGTGAGAATGTCAATACACAAAATACTTCATCAAATATGGTATACAAAGACAGCATTGTTCACTAGAATCCTTAGTCACAGTGTTCGTAGTTGAGGCAAACATAAAGTATGGAAGAGTGATCCAAGGGTGATGGGGTGATAGCCCATTGTGGGAAGCTACACCATTTGTAAAATATCATTCCCATGTCCATCACACAGACAGCAATTTAATGCATTCCAGTTTTTGTTTTATCACACCACCAGCAATATGAAGCATTGTGGGTTTCATCTGAACGAGATCCAAAATGGGGGAAACTACACATTTCATAAAATGTAAATTGACAATTACAATTCCACGTCCATTACATCAACAGCAATATGATAACTCATCATGTAAAATATTATATTCTTGCAGCCATTATGGAAACTGCAATACTGTATCTCCAAATGACATTTCCTGGCAGGCAAATATATCTATGTTCAACACAATGCTACATGCTGTAAGTTCCAGGCACTCAATATGTTCACGCCCAGAACCATGTTGTCCTGGTCCCCCCACCAGCCATGCACACCCACAATCTGTACCATAATACACAGGAGCAATAGCAAAAGGTGTGGGAAACCATGATGGGAAGTTACCAAGACAACAATAATACTCGAATATGAAGTGTCAGAGTCAATTTCTCCTTTGTGCAGGAGCCACCACATACTGCTTGCACATTTTGCAGGAAAGGGTTGAGGTTGAGGTTCCTGCTGGAGTTGTGCTTGAAAAGTTTTCTTTTTTTCAGAGAATGTAGCTGCAGCCTGCCTACACTTCCGTACACAGAAGCTACAAAGTTGTGCAAAGAATGGGCTTTGAGTCCATCCACGGCAAAGATAAATCCTCCAATCCTTCTTTCAATCTTGTAAGAGGAAGTTGACATGTTTTATGGTTGCATTCAATCAGTTCTCCCAAATTAATTTGATTTTGTTCCAGTTTGGGTGTTTTTCTGTTTGGATAATTTTCCATACCAAAGGTGCTCCATATTTTTGGGGGGACCATGTTCACAATGTTTGTCTGTGCTACACAGAATTGAAAAACATTCATGTTTTATGCTGTTACCATTGTTGGAAAAGGTTATTCAGATGTCCTGCTCACTTCAAAAGATTGTTCAGCAAGGCCAAGTCAGGAACTGTGGTCTCAGCAGTGTAGCAGTTGTGCGTACAATCATTGGGTTTCCAGTGAAGATCCCATCTATCTTTGTAGATGGGGAAAGAATCCAGGTATTTGAATCCAAACTGCTGGGATATATTCCTCATGAACTCGTTACTCCAATGTTCTTCAGTGGTTGATCTGTGGGGACAGCTTTCAGTTATATCTCTTGTTTTCAGGTGATCTTTGTATCCACTCGTTGTGGGGAAATGTTGTGGGAGTGTACTTCTCAGAATCACTTGTTTTTCTGGGTGTGTTGAGACTTCAATTTTCAAGAAATCAGTCATCTTTTTCAATGTATATCTGAAAGACTTCCTTGGGCAAAAAGCAAAGTGAAGCCCCATGTTGAATACAACAATGTCACTCTCTTTAATGAACAGCTTCAGGTGGTTCCAGTTCCAAACACAGGGATGTATTGTTTTGCAAGTTGAGTTTTGAACAACACAAAACATAACAAACTTGAATGTGATGTTTGCAGCAGGTCTATGAATCTCAATCATGTAAAAATGGGAAGGGATAGGGGATTTGGGATTCAGTGGGTCTTCAGTTAATGTCACATTCTGGAGTTCTTGCTTCAATCCAGGTGCCAGAACATCCCATATGGACCTCGTAAACTGTCTCATGACTGAATCTCCAATGAAAAGAACCCTTTTGTTTGATATTTTTTTCAAGAATGTGTGGGTGACTTGAGTCAAGGACAAATCTCCCAGTTCAGAAACAAAGTGTTTCTCTTGGAAATTTATTGCCAAGTCAGATGAACAGCAGGGGTACATGTATTTGTGGAAAGTAAAGGATTCAAGCCTGCATGTGTGATTGAACTTGAGCCCTGGTTCCCACCTGTATTCACCCTTCTTCAGTTTTGTGAACTGCGTGGACTTCAAGTTATTCTGTGTGCCTTTGAGCAACTGATCAAGTTTGGGCCTGTGATATACCAGAAGTGGTGTGAGCACAAACACAGTAACAAGACATAGACACGGGATGCTTTGCCTTTTAGTTGGTGAACGATCAAGATAATTTTCTGGGACAGCAGCCATTTTTCAAGGGACAAACTTCCACACCTCCTTCTGTTTTGACCAATGGAGTGTCAGTCTGAAACAGTGTTCCTGCAAAGGGTCAATTTGGCTTTCCTTCACCAGAATTCAGTATATATATCTCCGTGTGCAATTTGTCCATTGTCATCAAGGCTGCAAATGGAAGTTGAACACAAGAGTGACATGTTTCATACTGAAGTGGACTCCGTCTGGGAACAACAAGGTCGTGTTTGATTGATGAACTAGAAGGAACTCAAAACCAGAAAATTCTCGTCGCCAAGGAGTTGGCAACATGCCAGAACCAATCAATAGACAGGATTTTCTCGTTTCGGTTCCTTCTGGTTGCTGAATCGAACACAGCCCAACTTTGCCTGAAGTACCGAACACTAACAAGAGCTTTGCAGCGCAATGTACATCCAGGCCCACACATCCACGTCAGAGAAGGAGGCACCACAAAAACAGGCCGACCGGCCTGGCGTGATTTGCAGCGGTCAACTGTCCGGACAAGAGTACTTGGAACATTGCCAGTTTGAAAGTGCTGCATTTATATATTGTACCTTCCTGACACCTTGTCCTTGACCAAGAACAAATCTACAGACGAAATAAAAAAATTGAGCACGATTGTCACAGAGAATGCGCTGACCGGTACCTGCGCAAATCACCAAAAATTATTCCAGTGCATGAGAACTGCAGATATTGGTCGGGTGCAAAGGCAACCTGATCTTCTTTTCCTCTGTATTCAACCTTTGCACTGTGAAAGTCAATATGGTTTGTTTGAGACTCAATTAGAGTCCCAATGACACGTCGTTCAGGGTCAAAAAACTTGACTGGACGCTTTTTGCACACCCAGCCTAAGTGCTCAGCAGGGAAAGTAAGTGCCATCCCTCAGGTAACCGAGTGCCAGTCACATTTATGCGTAAAAAGCGTACTTTCAATGGGCATGTTCCATATATGGCAATCCAATGCAGCATTCTGAGCCAACCAGTCCAAAAATGGTATTCTGCTGCCTGTGTGATTTTTACTCGTCAAAATTTGCTGTTGGCGGGTAAGGGTTGAGCCATTTGTATTTTTGTTGATCGAATCCTGAGGCTGTCTGAGCGAATTGACGCTTGCGATTCCTCCTGCGGTTTTCAGGCCAGTGATGTGTAGTCATTTCGTTGACGTCGGCGTCAAAATTTCACGTTGAACCCAACAGTAGAATATTTGACGCCAGCCGAAAAACGTCCGCGCGTCAAGTCATGCGAAAAGAGGGTTTCACGTTTGGTGAGGCAAAGTCGTCTTTTGGTGTGACCTCCTTTTTCCACCATTGTGTTTGATTTTTTGACGCCGACGTCAAGAAAATGACAGTATGCCACCAATTGGGGCATTCACACAGATGACGCGGCGTCAAAAATTTGACTCGAGGCCAGGAATGGACTGAACCGTTCTTTTGTAGGGTCTCCATAGGGCATCATGTTAAATTTGATGACTATGCATCAAAATTTTGACACCCACATCAAAAATTCTCACGCCGCCCAGGCTGTGTGGAAACCCCTGTTGTAAAAACATTTGTAGTGTGTGAAATGTCCTTACCTCACGGGTGCAGTTGCGTTGATTTGAGTCTATTTGCAGCTAAGAGGCTCGCACGTTTTTGACACATCAACGGTTCTGCCAATCATTCCATAAGGGGGTACTCACAAAATGCACAACGTTGGATAGATACTAATTCTTTGCAAGCTTTACATGTGAATTTGCCTCTTGGAAAATTCTTGAACCTGTTGGGTGAGATTCTCAATATGAACTGAGCTACGACCCCAAAAGACCTGATGTTGAAAGCAACCAAGTTATTTTTCGCATGAGTGCCGATGGTTGGCACCTGAACTGGGACCAAATTGGCCCGTGTCATGTAAGGTGTTTTCAATGAATTGCAGACGGCATGGTGTTACGTGGAACGCAAAAAGTAAATAAGTTTGGAGATCTTTTCTTCGATCTTTCAGAGCCTCAGGGCGTTGTTGCCGTGCGGGAAAACCGGTGCGTGAACCATTGAAAACAAACAAGCCCTTTAAGGGGTGTTCACATTGCAATGGGTGACGCGCGGTCATTTTCTGGACAGACGTCAAAAATTCCACCATTGGGGTTCGTCAAAAAACCTGACGGCGCATCATCTTTACCACCTTGCACACGTGTGTCATTTTGCGTGTGTTTTTCACTTTTGTTTGGGCAAGGAATCAAGTGCGTACAATTGTCGTTGAAAGCACAGGAAACATTTATTTTGGGTGCCGAGTCTCAACCAGTGTGTTCCATTCACGCGTTGCGGCCAACCGAGGGAGCCCAAATGGCTGACTTCGCCCACTTCACCCATACCGTCTCGTGTACAAGACGCACTTATTTGCCCCAAAATTGAACATCAAAAGAAAGGGTTGCGTCTTACACATGAGTATGAATTTACTGTATTTTTGATGAACCTTGGTACCAGAAAATAGGACCAAATCTTGGAGTGCGTCGAAAACACGAGACGGTACGGTATGATATTCAGAGACGAATGCGGTGTATTCATCAAAACTCTCTTCATTCAGGCAAATATTTGCAAATTTTGCGGAATTCAACCAGCACCCACAAACGAGTAACAAGGCAACTGCACGTGTACACAAAATGAGATTCTAGAATTGAACGTTTTCTTCAGTTCCAGTCCAGTGGCAGGGGGGCTCACTGAAGAAACATGTTTTGCACAGGTATGCTTTGTGTTGCAACTGAGTATTGTCACTCAGTGCACATGCACGCGTCAGTCTTCAGGTGACCGCATAAGTGACCCAAGTTCCCAACAGGCAGGTTCGGCTGAGTGATCTCTCTCTCTCTCTCTCTCTCTCTCTCTCTCTCTCTCTCTCTCTCTCTCTCTCACACACACACACACACACACACACACACATACACACACACACAAAATGATCAGAATTCGGATTGGCAAAGCAAACTTTGCCTTGTCGCTTTCGCGAATGATACGCAGCTGCCAAGATATTTCTCACCACTATTTGAACCACACCCATCAACCCAAGTCAGTTTTTTCCAGTGCAACGTGGTGTTCATGGTCAATCAAGACGCCTGTTCTCAAAATGTTACCATGGTACCAATTGCAGTGTTGCACATTTGCAGCTCTTTTTGATGGCTGCATCAAGGACAAGTAGATCACGTGTGAACAGATCTTTTTTGTGTTGAAAACGTACCTGAAGTCTTTGTGCAGAGATACAGACCTTGTGGAACAAACAATGAGATTCTTTCCAATTTACCAATTTGCAGCAATAGTGAATTTCTTTATGTTTGCATCCGTTCCTCAAAATAGCTTTTGGAACTTAGAATGACACATGAAGGCTGGATGGATTCTGAGGGGCCAAAAGATGTGTTTGGGTTCATTCATCAATGTAGTAGGCTATTCAGCAAGGCAAGGTCAGGAACTGTGGTCTCTGCAGTGTAGCAGGTGTGGGTACAATCATTGGGTTTCCAGTGAAGATCCCATCTGTCCCTGTAGATTAGGAAGGAATTCAGATATTTGAATCCATACTGTTGAGAAGTGTTTTTCAGAAAAACATTGCTCCAGTGTTCTTCAGTTGTTGATCTGTTGGCGCATCTTTTGATGATATATCTTGCTTTCAAAACATCAAAATATCCATTGTTTGTGGGGAAATGTTGTGGCAGTGTGCTTCTAAGAATCACTTGTTTTTCTGGGTGCTTTGAGACTTCTGCTTTCAAGAATTCAGTGACCATGGTGAATGTGTCTGTGAATGAATTCCACATGCAATTGGCAAAGTGAAGTCCCATGTTGAATACAACAATATCACTCTCTTCAATGAATGACTTCAGGTGGTTCAAGCTCCACACACAGGGGTGTGTTGTTTTGCATGTTGAGTTTTGAATGACACAAAACATGACATACTTGAATGTGATGTTTTTTGCAGGTCTGTGAATCTGAATCAGGTCAAATTTGGAGGAGTTGGATGAATTGAGTTTGACAGGATCTCCAGGTAAATTTACAGTCTGGAGTTCTTGTTTCAAACCTGGTACCAGGACATCCCACATGGACCTGGCAAACTGCCTCAACACTGAGTCACCAATGAAAAGAATTCTCTTGCCTGACACTTTTTGGAAGAAGGTGTCAGTGACTTGAGTCAAGGACAAATCTCCCAGCTCAGAAACAAGGTGTTTCTTTTGAAAGTTTTTGGCCAAGTTAGAAGAGCAACATGGTATTCTGTATTTTCTGCCAAACATCTGGAGCCTGCAAGTGTGATTGAACTTGAGCCCTAGTTCCCACTTGTATTCTCCCTCCTTCAGTTTTGTGACCTTTCTGGACTTCAGAAAGAAGTCTTGATGCAGGGTTTTGAGCAATTGATCAAGTTTGGGTTTGTGAAATGTCAGCAGAGATGTAAACACAAACACAGCAACAAAACTTTGACACATGATTCCCTGTCTCCTTGTTGGTGGATAGCAGAGAGAGGTTTCCGCACTGGGCTGTTGGAGCAGTTCCGTGTGGGCGTCAGCCATTTGTCCAGTAACAAACGTCCACTTGATTGTTATGGCAAGGAACGGATCCTGTCCAATGGAAGCGTCAGTTGAAAACAGTGTCAAATTGGCTTTCCGTCACCATAATTCAGTCTTCTCCGTGCATACTTTGTCCATTGCAATTCTGCAATTCTGCCTGGAAAACGAAGTTGAAAATATTGGTGCACGTTTCACCCTGAAGTTCAAAGGTGTTCCCTTGTGGGAAAACAAGCGTCTTTTGCTGAAGTATCAAACACTCACTGTATGTAACTTTGCACACCTTGGTGTATAAACTGAGCACATTCAATGAAGCAAGCGTCCAATGTGGGGGGAGGGGGGCGGCGGCACAATTGAACAATATTGAAGGGGTCCAACATCACAATGGGAAACGTTCATGAGTGACACTTTTCAGCTACAGGTTCTGGGCGGCGTGCAAAGTGAACCGGCGGCTGGTACCAAATAATAATTTACCCTGAAGATCGCACCTACCATGGCTGCAGGGAACAGAGGTTCAGCAAAAACGTCCACTACTTTGGCACGTCCGGTGGTTCACGTCTGCGCTGGAGTTTTGCATGTTGAGTGTGTTGTGTTTGTAAAATCATGTGCCTGAGAACTGCTGATTGTTCATCAGCTCAGACAGAGCTCCCTCCACCGGCCAATAGGGTGTGTTTTGCCTTTTCCAAGGATCCCTGGTGTTGCAGCTCTGACGTCAGCCACGGACGTCCCGAAATTCCACACGTGTTTGCTGAACCTCCGTAGTTCCAAGGGCTGTAGTTCCACACGACTTTTATAACACAACACGGGGCTTCAGTTGACACGTGCACATCGTGCAGAAACTCCTTATGTAACGATACGCGGTTTCCCCGTTGTTTTGAGACTGATCACAACACTTCGTTGCCAGGTTTCTGCTTTCTTCTCAACACTTTTCTCATCTTCAATGCTACAAGCGGTTTTCACATTGGTGACGGCGTCAACTTTTCTTGATGTCAAAGAATGGTCTCGACCGTTTTTGACACACACCAATTGGGTGTCAGATTAAATTTAGACGTTGACGTCAAAAAAGCTGCAGTGGACGTCAAGAAAACATGACAACGTCACCAACGTGAAAACCACTGAACGTGAACATTCTTGACAGGCAACACTCTGTGGTGCACTAGATGTGTTCTTGTGAATTCCAACACTGAGTGTGTGACAGTGTGTGACCAGCAAAATATTCTCCTTAGAGCCAGCGAGTGCGTGCGTGGCAAGACCTGCCCCGGCGCAAGGCAAACTCGGAGCAGCGTGAGAACTTTGGTTGATGTATAATGGGATGATAAAAAGGCCTTTAGCCATTTCACATTGGTACCATGGATGTCATGACTACGACATCAAGGTCAGACGTCAACGTCAAAATTTAACCTGACACCCAATTGATGTTTGTCAAAAAAAATTCCAGACCATTCTTTGACATTGTCAAAAAAGTTGCCGTCAACAACAGAAAAAGCTGACACCGTCACCAAATGTGAAAACTGCTTTTGAGACACGCTTTTCAATTAAATACCTGATGTTTTTTTGAGCCAAGTTTTGCCCCGCGCGTTGCAAATCATTGGTGCCTGTTGCCGTGCGCACCATGCTTCGAAACAGCGGAGAACAATTGAACTGGGATCAAATTGGCCTGGAGGAGTATTTTCCGTGCATTGGAGATGAGCACGTCACACAGAACATGAATGACAAGTTTGTAGATCTCTTCTTTGATCTTTCAGACCCCCAGGGGGGTGTTCCTGTGCGGGGCAACCGGTGCGTGAAGCACTGAACTGGGACTGAGGACGCTAGCGCTTTATAGAGGGGTGTGGTGTCTCTTTGGATCCTAGTTGGGGTTTTCACATTGGTGACGCTGCGGCGGCAAAACTTTGACGTGTACATCAAAATATTGGTCCAAACCGAGTTTTGACACAAGGGTCAAAACCTACATTGAAAATTCAAGGGGGGTTGTGACGAAGGCGTCAACATTTTGACGCAGCGTCACCGATGTGAAAACCCTTTTTCACACGTGTGTTGTTTCGCATGTGTGTGAGCAAGAAATCCTGTGCGTGTGATCGTCCTTGAAAGTACTGCGAACTTTATATATTTTACGGTGTTGAGGTCCAAATGAAAGCAAAGTAGTTGTATATAAGTAGTTCTTGTGTGCATAACGCACGCCTTGTCACGTTGAGGGTGAGAACTTGTGCCAATATTCCGTGAAGAATGAGGTGTAGGTAAACATCTGAACTGTCCCTTCATTCACACAATTTTTTTTTTGCACATTTGCCGGAATTCGACCAACATCCGGGGGACAGCTGATGAGTGACACAGTTACGCTGCGCACAGAGCGAGATTCCCAAGATGCATTGAGATGATGTGGCGACAAAATGTTGACGCGATGCCAGGAACGGACAGGACAATTTTTCTGATGCTCTCCATTGGGCATCGTATCAAATTTGAAGCCCGCACATCAAAATTTTTTGAGGCCAGCCTTGAAAATTCTGCCTGTGTGAAAACCCCTGTTGGCGTGCTCAGTGCACAAGGGTCAGTCTGCCACAGGTGAGAACAGGTGTGCACCATGTTCCCGATGTGGACGCCATTACGTGGAGCATGCACCAAACTGAACATTCTTTCCAATTCAAGCAAAGTTCCTTTGGATGGTTGCAACAAAGGCAAATAACTTGCTAGTGTGTAAGGTGTCAAAAGTCAAGTGAGATGGAACAAATAATGAGCTATTATCATCATTATTACAGCAATGGTATGGTGATTGCCTAAATTGTTCGCATCTATTCGTGAAAGTTGCTTGTGTACCATTGATGACATTGTTGAGCAGGTACATCTTCACCAACTTGGCTGGATTCTGATGGGCCCAAGGAAATATTGGACCCATTCATCAATGTAGTAGGATGTTCAGCAAGGCAATGTCAGGAACTGTGGTCTCTGCAGTGTAGCACATGTGAGTACAATCAGTCTGCTTCCAGTGGAGGTCCCATCTGTCCTTGTAGATAGGAAAAGAATCCAAGTATTTATATCCAAACTGCTTGGCTGTGTTCTTCAGATATTTGTTACTCCAGTGTTCTTCAACAGTAGATTTATTGGCACATCCTTCTATGAAGAATCCTTCCTCAATAGACTTCTGAACATCAAAATACCCATTCCCACCTGGAAAGTGTTGTGGTAGTGTACTTCTGAGAATCACCTGTTTTGCTGGGTATTTGGAGGCTGCAGTTTTGAAGAGTTCAGCCAGTTTTTCCAGTGTGAGTTTGAATGAACTTGTTGTGCAATTGGCAAAGTGAAGCCCCATGTTGAATAAAACAATATCACTCTCTTCAATGAATAGTTTGAGATGATTTGAAGCAAGCACACAGGGATGTATTGTTTTGCATGTTGAGTCTTGAAAAACACAAAACATGACAAACTTGAATGTCACATTTTGTGTAGGCATGTGAATCTTAATTTTCTCAAATTTTGACACAATGGGTGAACTGGGCTTTGATGGATTTTTCCTCAGTTTCACAAGTTGAATTTGTTGCCTCAACCCAGGGTCAAGGACATCCCATGTGGACCTGGCAAACTGCCGCAATAGTGAGTCTCCAAGAAAGAGCACACTTTTGTGTGATATTTTGTGGAAGAATGTGTTGACAACTTCAGTCAAGTTCAAATCTCCCAACTCAGAAACAAAGTGTTTCTGTTGGTAGTTGTTGGCCAAGTCAGATGAGCAACAGGGGATGTCATATCTTTTTTTCAAGAACTTGAGCCTGCAAGTGTGATTAAACTTGAGCCCTGGTTCCCACCTGTATTCACCCTCCTTCAGTTTTGTGACTTTTCCAGAGTTCAGAAATGAATCTTGAGAAAGTTTGGGTTTGCTATGTGTGAGCAGTGCAGTGAACACAAACAGAACAATTATACTTTTGCAAATTATCTCAAATCTGGAAGAAGAACAGCACTTGTCAGTTTCCGCAGTGGATTGTGTCAGCTGTGCCGAGCTGTTTCTCATCTGATGAACTTCCATGTCCGAGTGCTGTGAAAATGGCATCAACTTGCACTACAGGCTGTTGACACTCCCAATTCCGCGTGCTCGCATACGTTTGCTGTAACGTTTCCTTCGACGCAGCAGTTTTCACGTAGGCAACATCTTGTGGGTGCGTGTAGTCCAAATGCTTTGCCTGCACTTATCCCCAATCCACACCGCGTGCACCAGCGCACGATGCACTCATCATTTACAACATTCTGCACATGAATGGGGTTGAAACCCATTTGCAATCAAGTGACATGGGGAACTGTTGGTGTGAACACACTTACTCACTGCCTGTGTACTTTGCCCTTCGCGCGAGGGCGTACGCGTGTCAGGCTTTCAAAATAAGTTCCCGATTTTTAGCACTGCGGCCAATATGGAGACGGGGGGTGGGGGGTGGGGAGGAATTCAGAAGTTCACACGGAAAAGGGAACTCACTCACCTGCTTCGGTAAAAGTACGCAAGTGTCGTGCCCAAAGTCAGAACGGCTTTCATCTCCACTCTCTCATGCCGAGAAAAACATCACATTCCTGTGAAACCCCAGTCCGTCCGTGTGCACAGACCAAGATGCCTTAAAGCAAATCCAATTCAAGGAAAGCGTTGTTGCATGTTTGCCAAACACGAATAGTTCACAAGTTTGTGTATATGTGCGTGCATTTGAGATACTGAACACGCGAAAACAATGAAACTCCGTTGTCCGGCAACAAATCTCATGCATTCTGAAATTTTGCGTGCGTATACCAGCACAAGAGACATACTGAGTATACAGCATGAGATACTCAAGGGTGTGGTTCCTATGGTTCCTGTATTCAGCGCAATCAGTGCGTGAAGTACTGAGAGCAGACACCAGTACACCGGGGTACATACAGTATGGTGTTGGATCTCCACCCCGTCTACGCGTATTCATAATGTTCACTCTGAGGAGATAATTGCTGGGGCTGATATCCCTGGTTCACACTGCGTGGAAATCTGAAGCATGCCTCCAGGATACACTTTTGGCGTGGGGTGCGGAATGCATTCAGATAAAGGGAGGTTCTGCAAAGTGAAGCGTAGACGTGGACGCAGACGTAGACGTGAGAATTCTAGGTTGTGCACCACGTCGTGATGTCAAAAAACTGACCTGTTCACATCATGACCTTACATGGATGCACCGCTTTTGGATTGTGTGGTTGAAAAACATATTCTGTCAGTTACTTTATTCGCTGATGTCACATTGGCCTTTCCCTGATTTTTCCACGTCTGTGCTCCACGTCGTCCACGTCTACGATTCGCTGTGCGGTACCTCCCTGAAGAATATAGAATGTTGACCTGGTACCAGGACAAAGCAAGCACCGCACATTCCCGTGTGCAGTGAGAAGAAACAAGGGGAAAACACATTGGTTTACCTGATCCATCCAGATACCAAATAAAAATGCAGGTTGTACTCGGTGTGTGGTGCTTGAAAATTTGGATTTTAATGGAATGGTGAACAGAGGTTTGAACACCTATTTCCGGTCAAAACACAAATGTCAATGTTATTTTTCACTGAGAAGTTGGGAGGTGATGACCACAGTTTACACACATTGATGTATTCCTGTCAGACATTTTCACAACAGCACTCTGAAATTGATTCTGGTTCGCTCTCCAAGCAAAATGCCAAAACCAACAGGCAAAGCACCTCAATATTTATCTGTACTGCAGCATGCAGAAATCAAGGTCTTTTTCTCATAGAAAAAAACTTGTCTGGAAATGGTCCACTGTGTTAGATTTTGAAACAAAGTCAGGTTGTGCTTTTCTGCAAGATTTGAAGATTGTCAGAAAGTCTTGCTGTTGAGATTATTCTTTTGATCTGCCTGCATTTCAGTGTACAAAAGCTGCAACTCTTGGCAGAGGTGAAAAAATATTTTCTTTCAACACGTGCGCAGGACATCCGTGATCTCCTTTATCATCCAGTGCTGGTGGTGTAGTGTTTCATGATTCCTTCATCAAGACTTTCCAGGCACAACTGGAAACAGATTGAGTCATGCCAGGTCATCTGAGAAGATTGTTCAGCAAAGCCAGCTCAGGAACTGTGGTCTCTGCAGTGTGGCAACTGTGGGTGCAATCATTGAGTTTCCAGTGAAGATCCCACCTGTCCCTATAGATAGGAAAAGAATCCAGGTATTTGAAACTATATTTCAGACATACAGTCTTCAGGAACCCATTGCTCCAGTGCTCTGCAACTGTTGGCTTTCTTGCACATCCTGTGTTGTTTCCCCTGTAATATCCATCCCTTCCTTGAAAATGTTGTGGGAGTGTACTTCTCAGTATGACCTGCTTTTCTGGGTGTTTTGAGACCTCAGTTTTGAAGAGTTCAGCTACTTGAGTGAGTACAGCAGAAAATGACTTCTTTGTGCAGTTTTTGAAATGAAGACCCATGTTGAACAGAATGATGTCACTCTTCTCAACAAATGACTTGAGGTGGATCAAGCTCCAAATGCAGGGATGCTTTGGTTTGCATTCTGAGTTGTGGACACCACAAAAACTAACAAACCAAAATGTCAAATTAATTTCATGCATGTAAATCTCTGTCAGGTTGAAAATAGATTTAGTTGGTGACTTGGGGACTGTTCTGTTTTCTGCTTGTGTCATTTTTAGTAATTTAGGATTCATTGGATCTTCTGTCAGTATCATTAACTGAGGGACCCTGTTCAATCTTGGTTCCAGAATGTCCCACATGGCACCAGAAAACTGGTATGTAATGGAGTCACCAATGTAGAGCACTCTTTTTCCAGATATTTTCTGCTTGAATGTGTTGGTTACTGCAGAAAATTTCAAATTTCCCAGGTCAGAAACAAGGTGTTTCTCTTGGAATGTCTTCACCCTAGAAGATCCAGACAAACAGCAAGGGAAACTGCTTTTCACCTGGCATGTGTGGTTGAACTTGAGCCCTGGTTCCCATCTGTATTCTTCCTTTCTCAGGTTTGTGAACTCACTTGTGGTGTTGTCTTGTGTGGTTTGGGGTGGCATCTTTGGCTTGCATCTCAGATTGCTCAGCAGTGCTGTGAGCAGAATCACACTGAAGATACTCCCCCAAACTGCACATCGTCTTATTGTTTGTGAATAGCCCAGGACCATATCAGCTGGTGTCAGTCGCACAAAAGACACATTGACGGTGTTCACAAGTCGCGTGTGCGGTTTCCTACAAATGCCTCACACTGGTGTCTCAAACATTGTGTTACCTGCTAGAAATACTTCCAAAGTTTGATCTGTGAGGAGACAAGGGGAAGCTTCAACTGGAATCCATGCTTGATTTTTGTGACACTGGATGGAGTACAATGTTGCAATCGTATATCCACGGCTCTGCACAAACCTATCCATGTGAAGATCAGAGCAGATCTGGAAAGGAACTGACCATATGGAAGTCCACTGCCATTTCGTCCTGTTGATATGATAATGGTTCTGCAAAACTGTGCTCCCGATATACCATCCAAAACAAGACAATGTTCATATGTAGGAGATAGAGAATCCTTACATACACTCTTTTGTGAATGAGTTGAATGGCAGGTAAACCTCATTATGTACCCACCTGTGTAGTGCGATTACATAGAAGACGCTGACTCAAACAATGTGTGTTTACCAACGGGAGTTGCGTTTGGATCTGAACAGTCCACCAAACAGAACGGTGATTGTTGTGATGTCCTCACCTGCGAAGTGTGAATCAACAGCACACGCTGATGCAAGGTGTGCATTTTTGTCAATATGAGCCACTGTAAAACAGCCCACTGTAGAGCAGGGATGGACCCAGGACCTCACAGTAATATGCAGAAGCTGACTTTCAGGGGCACCAGATACTGTTCTGTCCCTTCAAGTGTGAACCGGATCTCGAACTCAGTACAATCATGTACTGTACTACTGTATTACTCTGATACAAATATGGACACATCTTTACCCACATCAATCTGCACCATTCTCTTACCATCACCTTCAATGCACGTCTCGTGCTTCTCATTCTTACCACCGCCATATGTCCTTACAATACAGCAAAAATCATTCACTGTCCCAGCATTTGCAATGGGGCTTGTTTTTTGTGTGGCTGAGGGTAAAGAATTTAGAGTTTCTCCACAGGCAGGGCGGCGTCAGTTTTATTGATCCTGGCGTTAAAACTTCAACGCACGGGTGTCAAATTAACATGACGCCCAATGGACAGCATCCAACATGGTCCAGTCCGTTTCTGGCGTCGCGTCAAAAATTTTGACACCGAGTCATCTGTGCGAAAAAACAATTGTTTTCGCCATGTCGCCTGACCCTCACGACCAAAGTGTCCACACACAAGGCAGGGAGAATAGGCTCCTCAACGCTGGTTTTGCAGGACCTCACCAAGGCATATATGCACGAGTGGACATGGCTGCCCATCAAACCTCAGGAACAGAAGATGTGGTGGATAGTCTTTGGTGTTTTCACATGTGGTGCCACATGTTTAGACTGGGACTGACTCTGCTTCAGTTTCACAAGAAACAAAATAGACCATATAATTTCATTTGTATTTTCTCTATGTTACAATATTTGAAAATCAGGAACATTTCTCTGCTACAGTGTTTACTAGAAGGGGACTGGCTTGATGAAACCAGACTCACTGATCATTCTGTGGTTGTTTGTGCAAGGTCAGTTGAATCCAATGCAAAAATATCAAGGACAATACAGACAAAACAGGTACATGTGACCTCTCAAAATGTGATGTTCATTCATCCAGCACTTCACAAAAGCTGAAGCTCCAAGTAGAATTGTAAAAATAACAATCATTTCACTTGTTCTTGAGTCTATCTACAGCAATGATGAAACCCCTTTTGATGTCTCCCATGACCCAATGTGGCAAAGGAGTGTTGAATTATTTCAAATACACAAGTACTTGTTGGAAATCTGGTGAAGCAGTGCCTGGTCAATTCAGAAGATTGTTGAGCAATGCCAGTTCAGGAACTGTAGTCTCTGCAGTGTGGCAGCTATGGCTACAATCTATGGGTTTCCAGTGAAGATCCCATCTCTCCTTGTAAATTGGGAAAGAGTCCAGATATTTGAATCCAAACTGCTGCTTTGTATTCTTCAGAAACTCATTACTCCAGTGCTCTTCAACAGTAGACTTCTGGGCACACCCTGGTTGGCGGTTCCGATGCATAACATCATAGTATCCATTCTTGGTGGGAAAATGTTGTGGGAGTGTGCTTCTCAGAATTACCTGTTTGTCTGGATGCTTGGAGACTTCCATTTGGAAGAGTTCAGCTACTTTTGTGAGGGTTTTGGCAAATGATTCCTTTGTACATTTTTCAAAATGAAGACCCATGTTGAACAAAACAACATCACTTTTCTGAACAAAAGAGTTGAGGTGGTTCAAGCTCCAAAGACAAGGATGTGGAGAATTGCACCCTGAGTTGTGGATTCGACAAAAAGTGACAAACTGAAATGTGAAATCTTTTTCAGGCATGTGAATCTCCATCAGGCCAAAAAGGGAGATATTTAGGGACTTTGGCACTGATGTGTTCTCTGTTGGGGTCATCTTCAGTGATTTTGGGTTTGTTGGATCTTCACTCAGCATCACTAATTGAGGTATTCTATTCAGTCTGGGTTCAAGAATGTCCCACAAGGAAGCAGCAAATTGTCTCAGGATTGAGTCCCCAATGAAAAGAACCCTCTTGCCTGATATTTTTTGGAAGAATGTGTTGGTGACTTGAGTCAGGGACAAATCTCCCAGCTCAGAAACCAAGTGTTTCTGTTGGAAGTGTTTGACTCTCTCAGACAAGCAGCAAGGGAATTCTTTTTTGTGTACCAAAGACCCAAGCCTGCAAGTGTGGTTAAATTTCAGGCCAGCTTCCCACCAATATTTTCCCTCCCTCAATTTGGTAACTTTGAACTTTAGGGAAGACTGTTGCTGCTTGGGTTGAGGGACAACATGTGGCTTGGGTTTCTGATATGTGACCAGTGATATGAACAAAAACAGAACAAAAGCACAACCCCAAACTATCTCAAGCCTCTTGGCATGTGAACAAAACATGATGAATGTTGGTTTCTGCACTGGGTTGCTTCAGTTCTCTGAACAGACAGTTCTGTGAAGGGATTCAGAAAGTTCCACAATATGTTTCAGTTTGAAGGCACAAAAACTACAAGTCACACCAAACTGCAAAACACAGTCACCTGCAAAAAGGAAAACAGTTGTCAGTTATATATGTTGCCTGATCAAATTGTGTTTCATCAGTTTGCTTTAAAATATTGTCAAACTCCTTCTTTTCAAACGAGCAAAATATTTGTTCTTCAGGCATTGCTATATTCTGTAGATGTACAATACAATTGTAACAACATCTATGAGACAGGATTCTGCCTCGACTGAATTCCATATCTGAAAGTTTTCAGTGAAACCAAGTGACTCAAGGTGGACCTTCTCTGCACATAAAAATTGCTTCTTGTCAGTGAATACACAACAAGTTAATCTTGACAGCCAAATGTGAGCAGTGACCAACCACAATGTGACAACGGTTGAAGACAAACGATGAGGTGCTGCCGTCGAGTTTTCGGTCTCTGGAAAAAGTAACTAACTCCAACTTCTGCTCCTTTTCTTCAGTTTGATACACACTTGAGACATTTGATACACACACACACACACACACACACACACACGAGATCTCTTGACCCGATAAGTGTACAAGGCAGGTTCAGAAAATAGTGAGGAAGTTCATATTCGTTGGCCATGAATGGTGCATCATTGATTTAATCTGAGTACTCTCGAAATGCGGATTTCGTGGTGTTCAAAATTTTGGCTGTGTGTCTGCCTAATTACATTGAGAAATGCTCCAAACAACAAAGTTTGGCAACGATTTGTCCAATTTACATCAAATTGAAAATTTTGAGTCTTGTGTGCTGTCATCCCCACATCCCCATGGGGGAATTTTACACTGCAGATGTTCACAACACAACGCACACCTCTGATGAGGAATCATGTGGTGCTACATGTGAACATTTTGTTGTCCATTCACAAAGAATGCCAAACAAACAACATGGCAATCTGCCCCAACGTATTTTCTCTCCATCTCCTGGCAAGAGCTTCAGTGAAGTGTTTAGGTGATTTGAACCATACATTGTATAATGTATGGTGGTGAAAATCACCTATAGGCATCAAGAGGCTAAATCTGTGAATGCGAGTTTGAAAGTGTTCTATTTGTTCAATTTTAGTCATGTTTGGTTTTTTCATTCACTTTCGGGCTGTAGTTGATGCATGAAGTGTCAAAAGAACAAATTTTTGCTTTTACGTATTTTTATGGGCAAAAAACCAATATGGCCGACATGGTGAAATTTGGGTATGGTTGTATAAATGGCTTTATAGCTCAGAAACGGTTGATATTTGCTGATGGGAATATTAAGAGAAAATGTAGATAATCGCTTGGGCTAAATTTTAGAATTGGTGATTGGTTGCTATGGTAA
>JAAUXT010019317.1_pt1 | contig 32113 bp, 28 predicted proteins | sample 7278171 | NCBI WGS metagenome assembly JAAUXT01 (sample SAMN14350112, study PRJNA611818) | marine sediment metagenome | isolation source: surface marine sediment (1.8m) | place: French Polynesia: Moorea | collected 2018-08
CAGAGAGAGAGAGAGAGAGAGAGAGAGAGAGAGAGAGAGAGAGAGAGAGAGAGAGAGAGAGAGAGAGAGAAAGATTTCAGAATTCTAAGGTTGGATGGATGGAAAAAGCATCCCAGCAGCAAAAGAACGCCACGAAAGCAACCAAAGCAGTTTGTGTTTTGTGAGCCAAGAATTCGGATGATTAATTTTCTTCGCACTCAAGGCTGACGTTGGCGTTTCCCCTTTGAGCATACATTTCCACTAATAGGTCATTAAACTCGAACCTGCACTGATAAAGGGCCATTTGTAGGAATCAAACATACGCTTATTCGGCTTTAAAATTTATTTCTGTTGAACTATCATTAAATCAAATTTTTTCACTTGGCCAGAAGAAAGGCTCTTTTCACATAAGAACTTGCGAGAAAACCTTCTCACACTACTTTCGCTGAAAGTTCATTGCAAGAGGGTTGGACAATATGTTTTGATATATGACCTCTCCACACATTCCCAAATCCTACTGCAAACTCAATGATGTTCTTTCAATTTTTTAATAATGACAATAACTGGATTTAGTGGAAGGCCATTAAATCTGATCAAATTGGCCAAATAAATACCCCTGGTAACATCCCCAAATTGTGACCCTGAGTCCCCCAGGCTCTTTCTTGTGCAAATTAGTCTTGCATTTTAGAAGTGGTGGCAGCCCGTTTCGAATGGAATCACTTCATGTCATCTTGCAAGACACGATGACTCTGGATTGACCAGATGGTTGCGTGACGAGAGTTCTCGTGTGCGAAGTTCTGTGCAGCGATTATGAAAAATGACTTTTTCAAGAAATCATTTCCTTCGATGGCATCTTCAGTGCATTTTTAACTTTCAGGTCTGCAACCTAATGTTTGTGTCACCTTCCTTGTTCAACCCATTTTTCTCCAACCGTTGTTATCCAAAGTAAACAGAGATTTTGTCCACCGGCCGTCCCCCTTTTGCCTTCATTCGAAATCAATCTGCGAACAATGTGGATGATAAGGGCAGCTGGCCTGCGCCCAAGTGCGGGGATTTGTTGAATTAACTATGTAAATTTTGCATCCATAAAGATTAGCGAGAAAGGTGGCAGCGACGTCGCAGCTCCGAGCTGCACCTGGGTTTGTATCCGTCTCTTTCCGTGTCTCGTCTCCTCTCTATCTCTCGTCTGACGTTATTCTGCACCAACTTATTTTTCAAACGTTGTTGAGGACTCAAAGTTTCCTGTCCAGGTGAATGCTCTTGCTAGATCGTGTCTTTGTGCGACAATGCAATCAAGAGCTGATTCTCCCCTGCGACAAAGAGCATTCATTCTCTGAACCAGGTTTTTATTTGCCACAGGCGTTGAGATTTCTTTTGGTTTGTGTTGCCCCACACAGCGTGATACCATCAAAACGGTTTCAGTTGTCTGCTTCAGCACAAAATACTGACCACGTATGAAACTTGAAAAAGTTCAATTCAATCGCAAGAGGTCAGACGGCAAAATCGATCGTCCTGTTTGTGACTCGAAAGTGTGAGTTTTTCTTGTATTTTTTGTCTTTCGAACACCATTCTGCACACAGATGGCATGCATATGAGCGGCGTCACTTCAGAGAATATGTGAAAAAAACGGACGAGACACCTAATTTTTGATGAGCTTTGTGCCTTCGTTCTGGATTCCCACATTAAGCGGAACGCACTGCTCAAGTGAAACGGCGGGCGACGCGGGTTGCGGTCCAGGGTTGGGAGAAGGCGCGACGCCGGTGGCAGTGCTCGGTGACCCGGGTAACGAGGCCGGGGCCGCCGCCGCCGCGCCAGCGAAGCTTCCGTGACGTGCAGCAGTCTGCGCGGGGCGGCTGCGCGGGCGGCGGCGGGAGAGAGCGGGAGCCTCGCCGCGGTCCAACCGCCGCTGCCGCCGTGATGGATGGCGCTCCACGACGGGGTGAATGGTCGCCTCGTTCATCAACATGTGCCAGCACCCTGATAGATGGCTCACCGTGCAAGCATCGTTGTAATGAGCATATTATATCACTCCATAGTTCACGACACCCACGTGCCAAATAAAAATTTTCCATACTGCCGCCTCGCCAAGGCCCCCTGTTGACCATTTGAACCAAATTTCAAGCGAAACTCGAGGTGTATTTAATCATATTGATAGCCATCGAGGTCGCGATTGTAAAGCTCGGAAGCGAGGAACAGACGGAAGTTGACTCGCCGGGCAGAATTCCCTGAAGTGGCCCCGAGTCCGGCTGAGCTTCGTTCCGAGGCGTGCGCGCCTGACGCAGATCTACTGTCGGAGCGGCTCTCGGTGGATGCGCCGTGCTATTTGTTCCAGTACCACGGCTTGTCGCGCGTGGGCTGCAGGCAGAGCCGCGAGATGCACGGGATAGAGGCCGACCACGTCCCTCCTGGGGCCACCAAGGGTTGCCACGCCTGCCCACCCCAGTCAAATGATCTGTCACCCAATCGACAGGACCCCATCCATAATATCACTAAACAAGCTAAAGAATGTTCTCCCAAGACTCAGCTCTTTCATACAGATCAATGGTCTATCTGCATTTTCACATATAACTTCAACGTTCTCCTCATCACGCCAACTGGGTTCAATTTTCAAAATTCTCATATCGCTGACACTGATGTGCGCCAATTTTTATTGAGGAAGACAGTTTGCGATAATGGCTGTCCGTCAAGTTGCAATGATTTGCTTCAAAAGAAGCTAACATTTTTGACTGCACAAGCTAGTGGATTTTCTGTTCTTCCCGTTTTCTTTTTTCACTCCAACAACATTCATGCTTTTTTTTTTAATTCTAAAATTAGGCTGCAGACAGCTTGTGAGAAGGGCGTGGTCAAACTATGGGGTTTGCCGCGATGTCGAGTCGTTTCATCTTGTTACGAAATCCTGTTCATGTTGGGATCAGTAAGATCAGTCAAGATGACCGAGTGCTGAAATTTTTGACAGTACAAAACCAAATTCACGATTCAAAAGTAGAGGAACACTGGCAGCTTGAAAATTTTCCATTGCTTTTATCAGTTCTTTCCTCCTCAGCATGAGAATTCACTGTCCAGAAGAGCAGCGTGAAAAGGGGCGTATCAATTCTCCATCTCTGCTGACACGCAAAGCATTTTAACCCCGCAGCCCCGCCACTGTCCCCAGATGGACTCAACTTTTCGGTTCATCCATTGTTATGTTTTAACCCTTGAACCAACTGCGGCAATATCTCACTGAACGCTCCGAAAATCCACTTTACAACGATGTTCATTCTCCAATTATTTCGTTTCCTGCACCGTGCTGTATTCAGGTCACAAGCTTGTCTGTGCATCTAGTCGATGCAGTTTCACTCCATTTTTTGAAACACAGAGAAAATATTGAAATGATGCAAGACAAATTCCTTTGTGCGAGGTGTGTCCCAGCGTGGGTCCGGCAGCAGACGAAGCTCTCATGTTGTGCTGCACATTGGAACACCTGAAGCCTGCGAACAAGTACCGGCGCAGACACTTGTCACAAAAGGCGCAGATGATTTACGAAAAGGTAGCGTTGGAAAGAGTGAGCTGCAGGTGATACGGCGGTGACCAAATCCAAGACAGAAGACAAGCGCAGCGCATCTCATCTTTCTTGTTCGCCCCGAGGACCCACAGCTCCCGCAAAAAGCAAATTCATGTGTCCGTCGTGTATCTGTCGAAATCATTCAGTTCAAAAATCCTGGGTTCTTTTTCTGCAAAATTGCTTCTCCATGTTCTGAAGGATTCTTCGCATTTCGGTAATACCATTGGTTTGCTGAATATTCAGTCGCAAGCGCCCTTTTCTGATCCTGTTTCGTCATGCTCTCTTGGACTTGATAAACGTGATGTATTGGAAATACGAATCAAAGTTTGTCAGCTGAAACAAAACTTTCTGCCAAGCACAAAAACTTTTGCCCTTCCTGTGGTCTCTGTCTCTTTTTACCTCACCACACCAAAGAGCACACAGCACCCCCTAGCGAAGAAAAGCAATCCGCCTGATCCTGAATCCTGACCTTTGCCTGCGCCAAACAAACTTCTGTGGTCAAAATTTGCACCTGAGCTTTCCTCGGATCATCTCTCTGGTTTGATAAAATGCATCCACGTTCTTCTCTCATGATGAGAAAACAACGATCCCCGTCATCCAGGCGACTTCTTTCACCTTCACTTTGCGTGTCATGACGCACAAAAGGATAGCGCATGAAGAACAGAAAAATGCATGTTTTCGAAAATGCAGGACACCGGGTGTGTTCAAGAACATTTTTGGTCTTCGAAATCAACTGAGACTGGCTTCACTCGGGACGACCGTGACGCTGCGGCTGGATGAGTATCTGTTCAGCGTGTTTGCCCCAACACAACAAACTGACACAAACTTCCAATACGCAAACAGCATCCATAACGGAATGCATTGCCTTTGACATATGCCTTCATTTGAACTCGCTGCCAAACGGAAATAGGTTCCAGGACATGTTGACACGAGGCCAAGCCGCCGCTAACCTTTTCTACTGTTTTCAATTTTCTCAAGCCAGAGAAAGATTCATCAAAGAGCTTGTGAACGCTGGCGAGGGGCATACAGATCATCCACATTACGAGCCGCAGCTCGACTCCGATTTCCATGAGGACGAACAGGACACATTCAAACCTCATCTCGCACCCATTTAGAAATAATTACGACTTCGGCATGGATGTGTTCCACCCGAAGTTTTCACTCTGTGGGTAACGAAAAGACACCAACACAACATTCGTCTCTTTCGTCTGGAAATAAATGTCTTTGAGATTGGAGCACAGGAGGGCTCGCTGCGTTTTCCATGTGTTTTTATTGGACGTTTGGAAGTTTCGGGCCTTCAGAATTCAGAGAGGAAGCAGTCTGCGAGAGCTCCCTGGAACCTGATGCGAGCGGCAAACAAGCGACCTGCACGCGCGACAGGTTTGGAGTCGGGAAGTCAACAAAGTGGCAACTCAACAAACTTCTGAAGAACATCAATAATGGTCGGGGGCAACACGAGGGCTCAGGTAACGACTCATACTCGTGAGAACATCGGTTGCCTGACATGACGAGCGCTCGAAGACTGGACGAAACGAAAATGACCACTGTGACTCCAGAACCCACATTTCCCGCTTGGTGCAAAGGAGCCTTCACATTGCAAACGTCTTGTGCTGCTGGACTGGACAGACAATACATGTAATGACAAGTCTGTCGCGCACAGCACCCTCGATGATAGATCTACATCAAAAGAACACGGCCAGTATACTTTAAAAACTGTCGACTTTCAAGCTGAAAAACTCTTCGATCGTCCAACACACGTATCATTTCACCACCATTTTGCAAGTCGTCAAGAAAAACCAGCGAAATGACCTCTTGTTTGCGAAATAGAAACAAAAGACTCTGCATCTGACAGACACAAGGTACATCCTGACGCCCTTGTTTGTTCCCACTTAAAATTACCATTTCTGCACTCGTTAAACTGGGTATCGTTCCCCGTCGGGCGAATATTCGAAACACGAGTATCTGTCAAATCTATCTGCCTTCAAACAAGATCCTGTTTCTTCCCCTGCACTTGTGACGAGCTGTGGATTTTTACAAAACTTTCTTCCTCCAAACACCGGCGTCAGTGAGAAAACTGCCTCGAATTAGGTTTCACAAAGTTTGGCAGCAACACCGATGAGAAAACCTCAGTTGCACCTTTGATGTCAGTAACAAGGTTTTGACGGCTGCGAAGCCCCAACCTGAGTTGCACCTGTTTTTACTTCAGTTCGAATCGTAATTGGGTAACACTTTGACTCGGCAAACATTTGGTGCCAACCTTTTGACATTTCCACAGACATGACAGAAAGGTGATTTTTGATCCAATTTTGATTTCTGCGGGTCAAAGTTAAACAAAACCACATTCAGAATTTCTTGCCAAGAATTTGAGAATTGCTTACGTTGAGAAGCAGAGAGAGAGAGAGAGAGAGAGAGAGACAGACAGACAGACAGACAGACAGACAGACAGACAGAGACAGAGACAGAGACAGAGACAGAGAGCACAAAAGCTTGATGTCTCAACAGAGTGTGCATGCTTGTGTGTGTGTGTGTGTGTGTGTGTGTGTGTGTGTGTGTGTGTGTGTGCTCGTGCTTGTGGTTTTGCGTGTCCAAAGACTGAGAGAGACCGGTGAGCAAAGCACGTCAGCGGATTTTGCTCGGAAGACCACACCACCTCGATCTCTGCCCTGATGTGCCTCACAAGCGTCTTTTTGTCCCCAACACCAAGCCTCAGCACTTTGCCCAAGCAATGGTGACCGCCACGAGACTTTCTATCGGGGTGCAACCTCTTTCCAGTGCAAACACAAGGAAATTCTTTGTGTGGGGCAGACGAAAGTACGCAACAGATCACTTTCAGCCTCAGCGAAACCAGCAAGAGCGTGAGGTGCTGTTTTTACCTGAAAGTGTCGCACGCCGCCGTTGAGTGTGAATCCGTTGCGAGCGTGCAGGATGCGTCGGTTGTTGAAGGCGATCAGGTCTCCTGCTTTAAGGCGCACCTCCAGCTGTGGAAAAAAACATATTCACCACATGCAGTGCGACAGAAGTGAAAACACGCGGTGCAGACCCCCCACACCACCCTCCACGGAAAAATTTCGTTCTTCGTGAGTCAGATCTAATTCTTCAAAAAATTTTCCTGTCTTGTTCTTTCTCTTCAAAAAAAATGTTTCAAAAATAATGTTCCAAAGAGCCGTGATCTGCCTCCATGTCTCCTCAAACTCACGGCCTGAATTCTGCGAACAACAAAAACGCGAAAGTTTTGGGTAAATCAGTGGTTCCATTCAAAAGGCATTCGGACTGGAGACGTTTGCCAAAATGGGAAACAACTCGAAGGCAAAGTTGCAGGTGACTCGCATTGTGAGGCAATTTCGATCAATGATCAGCTCAGAGAGTTGACAAGTTTGAATAACCGCAGCACAGTAATACAGTCCATGTCAGACCGTCCCCACCCTCGAGCCAGAGTTAGTCACAAAGAACAGAGTCCAGGTCATCACCTCTTCAAAAGTCACCTTATTTTCTTCTTAATTGCACGAGCAACCTTTTCCCCTTCATTTTCCAAAATCAGGCAACTTTCTGCTTGAATGACATTTTAAGTGGTGAACCGCATACGGTCAACAGATTCAAGGCCCTGCACAAATTAACGCAAAGGCGGCACATCACCGACTGTCAACTGAAAAAGCCCATTTCACACCTATGTAACCCCCAAAGGAAAATATTTTCTGCCCATCATCCTTTTCCAGGGCCTGATTAGCGTGAAATTTCTTGACAATTTCCTCGTAACGGACAGGGCGTTTTCTCTCTCAGCTGGCCGACAACACGCAAAGTCACTTGGCGAGGCCTCGGGCGCTGCGGCAGCTTCGCCCCGCCGCGGCGCAGCAGGCAGGCCGCGCCGCGCTGCTCCGCCCGCCGCTCGTCGGCGACACCCGCGAGCAGCGCGCCACGCAGCCGCAGAACTGAGTGGAAACGCTTCAACCATTCGAAAACACCTGAATATTTGTGTGTTTCTTCCCAAATTCGAGAGTTAGCAAAAGCAAATGCTGTGTTGGTTTGTCCGCAAAAATGGTCAGCTTTGGTCTGGTTCCTGTTTTTGTCAACGTGTTTTGTCTTGCACAAGCTGAGTTCTCTGTCAGACACAAGAGAGTGGCGGAGCCCACCCCAGCCATTTCAGGCTGATGGGTGCATGTTTGTTTCACTCTTTTCTCTGTTGACATTGTCAAAGTCAGACTCCCAATCGCAATCCGTCTGGATCCGTGCAGTGGACGGACGGCTGCCCACTCGCTTCCAATCGGAAATTGTAGATTCGGATGCACGCCTGAGCGAGCGATGACATTTCGCGAATCGCGCACGCATAGAACGCCAGCCTGACACTTTGCAACACGAACGCGACACGCCTAAATTTTAATATCAAATCGCATCAAATCAGATTGAGCATCCATTGATCTTCGACCCCAATCTAGTTTCCACATGATCAAACACAGGTGAAAATAAACGTCAGATGTGGTTAGCCTTGCCGTTCCTTCTTTTTTCTCGTTGATGGAAGTTCTGCATGTTTCAGAACCTACTCAACTCTCCCTTCATTACATTTTCATGCAGAGCGACAATGTAATTTGGGGAGGAAAAGCCGTTGTCTTTACCTTTGTTCTTGACTTTTCAATCATCTTAGCAAATACATTGTACGCTTTGTAGTACGGTTCAACCAGCTCCTTGAAAGAGACAGAAACGCATTAATGAAATTAGAAGCATTAATAAATAAAGCCGCTTGTGTTCTAAATCATCGCTGCGAAAGAAATATAATGTCTGTGCAGATGCCTTTGAACTGAGCTCTAAGGGAGTAAACAGCTCCTTTTCACTTTACAAATGAGGCCAAAGAATCCGAAATAGATCATTGTACGAATCTTGCAGGAAGTTCATTACCTCTTTCACAAAGAGCGGACCTTCAAATGCTGGAGCCCAATTTACTGCTGTCACCTGCAAATGAACAATGATGTCTTCTCCACGCGCTCAAGACTGCGGCGTTGAAAACATTTGCAACAGAATTGTGCGCAGAAAAAGATCTTGGAAGCTCAAAAGAATTATTGTCAGACTTTTTCAGGCAGAGAAAAAGTGAGATTTCAGCTAAACTCACTATGCCATCTGGATTCAAGACGATGTGAGGTCGTTGGTATCGCATGTAAACCGGATCTTCTCTGCAAATTGCATTGAGAAACAAGTCAGTGCACGAAGTCCACGAATCAGTCCAAACTTGTGATTTAGTGTGTGATATGATCACTGCAAAAGGAGAGCAAAACAATTCAAAGCACCAAGGGCTCATTTCTGGTGAGGCATTGTTCTGTAAAACTGTAATCAAAAACCCGGCAAGACCTGAAAATTCCTCTGGTGCGAATCAAAACAGTTTCCATCAAAGGCCATACAACAGCGGCAAATGTTCCATGCGAGTATCGCAAATAATGTGATTTGGATTTGCTTTGAATGGGGTCCGTCTTGTGTGCGCTATTCCCCTAAATTCGATATTACATTTGCGTACAGACAATTGACTTCAGGAAATCAGATTTCTATTTTTCGAGCTCCCTGCCCGCTCATAAAACACGTTGCTGGGCGCGCTTGATACAATTCTGTCAGAGAAAATCTCCGCTGGCAATAGCGCAGTGGTGTAATCAAGCCTGCCTGCGACGGATTAGTAAAAACGACCGAGAGGACAAAATGACAACTGTTATCCCGAAGTGAACGAGTCTGTAATATCGCGCGCTGCCCGCGCGCACCCTGCAGTGCCAAACCACAACCGAATCAAACCGCAGCCGAATCAATTTGGACTTTCAGGCGGGATTAAGCCGCACAGACCCTAAAGTTTGCCCAGTTAATCCGCACGAGCAAAAGCTGGAATTATCTAGGTGTTATCGTGCAATCCCACCCGCTGGACGGTTTGTTTGAGTAGAGTCTTTGAGGTGTAACAATTTGATCCGTCTATGGGGGCTAAATAAGAAATATGTCCATTCGCGGGCTGGACCAACGGTCTTAACATGACACAACTAAGCCCGATTTATAATCATTTTGGGGTGCGCTGCCGAATAGGAATGGTTATCTAACCAACGATATACAACTGAAAATGGCCATTACGTGTGCTCGTCTGCACAAACAAGCATATAAAATCAGAACCCGCAGAGACATTTGCTTAAGAAGTAAATGATAATCGCTCGGACCACCCTGTTTGACCTACTCTTAATGAGCAACCTTTTCATTAACCTTGCTAAAATAAGCTTTGAGATGCGATCATTTATTACCCCAGGACGACTGCCATTTCATGTACTTTCCACACACAAACTCAGGACATTTATAGAAACCAAATCCCCAACGGAAAGCCGTGGGCTTCGTTGCACCTTCAGGCCAACAAGCCATTTCGGCTGTGAAACTTCTGCACAATACGTCCCTCAATGACACAATAACTTTTCAAACAAGAGCAAAATTGATCTCAAGTAGTCATTAAATTTACTGGTGCGAGGCCAGGTTTTGCTTTTTCGCGTTTCGGTCTTACCTCTCTTTCCCCTGCAGGCGACAAGCGGGAGATACATTTGGAAGCGGTTTGGTGTGGTTTCGGGGCATCCAACAGATTATCGAAATTATTGGCGAACTTTCTGGTCAATGCAGCTGGGATAATAACCATGTATTTCAGTTTGGTTTGAAGGCCCAACAGAAATCAATGCTCCTGTAATTGTTACCATTAATTTCTTCCTGTGGCTTCCACGTTGAAACTGTCAGTTTCGGCCATTAGGACCACAATGCAATTTCTTGCTTTCCCCGAACCCACAATGGGCGCGTTTCTGCAGGTCTCTCTTTCTCCCACCCTGCAACTCAGCGTGATTGGCCAGGGAAGCATTGATCATTTCTTTCATTTCGCTTTGCAGCAATTGCCTTCAAATATTATTCAAATGGAGGAAGGAACAAAAACAATTTCCCTCGGGCAATGCATTTTCACAATAACAACATTAGCTGCGGAATTCCATGAGGAGAGCAACTGAATCAGTTGTGGAGACGGCGCAGTCGCCTCGTGGCGATCTGCGGTCCTGGCGCCGGTGCTTTGTGCGGCGAGGCCGACAAGAAAAACGCATTTCCACCTGCAAAAAATGTCGTCTCTTTCCATGCACCACATTGTGATCCATCTTTTTGATCAGACACATCACACAGTTTCGAAATGAGTCGAGGACGAACGTTCGATCCTCCCTCCTGTGACGCTCTCCTGACCGGACTTTTGCGAATGTCGTGATTTCTGAGATGAATAAAATTCGGCAACATCAAAATTGCCCTGCGAGTCTCGCCAATCACATTTTCAAGAGACGCCGGCGGATCATTGGAGTCGCAAGGTTGTGGTCGCCGCTTCACAGCAAAGTTTCACAAAAGGGCAAAACTGCAGGCGACGCGTGATCATTTCCGTCCTTTTGCATCATTGACAAACAAAGGACATCTGTTCAATGTCAAATGATCTGAGCAAACGAATCAGTTGACCGTTTAAATACCATATGGGCTTCGAGTAAACAAGCTACAATTGACTTGGCCTGCAGTTCAATTATGTTGCGTCGTATCTCCATTGATTTCTTTTGAAATGGACCTGGCCCGTCGAGAAAAGTGGCAAAAGCCTTTGCTCAAACTTTCAGCAACCGACGACTTCAATCTACTCCTTGAGACATTTTGAAGACAAAATTTCTTTGTCACACACACACACAGACACACACACGCACACACACTCACACACACACACACACACACACACACACACACACACACACACACACACACACACACACACACACACACGTAAGCTGTTCCTTGCGCCGATGTCAACAAGAAAGCTTTGCGACTGAACTGTGTGGGTGACACGTTTGCATGTGCAACGACGACTTGGGTTTGAGTGCTGTGTTTGCCAGCTCCCTCCATGCAGAACTCGGTGAGCAACGCTTTTCTCAGCACCTTCGGTGGAGCCAGCGGTTTCCTTTCAAGCCTTTCTTCCGAGTAAACAATGGCGTGTCAGATTCGTTTTCAGATTTACAACAAAGGCCGCTGGTTTGGATACAAATATAAACCATGATGTATGTGGCTCCAGCGTTTCTGAGGAAGGAGAAGGTGCGTTGGAATCGCGGTGACGGATTAGCCGCAGAAGCACAGGTTGCGAGTTGGACTCGGGGCTGGGGGGAAGTGGGAGCTTGTTAAATATTTGCTAGAACAAGGCTTGCACAAATAGAGACAGGGTTCTGTTTCATAAATCACGCCAAATGACATCTTCATTTGCTCAACGTACATATGTTTAATACAAACTTTGACAGGCTGATGCATTGTTCCTTTCCTCGCTCTGCTTTCTAATGATGTAACAGATACCGTGCTGCTGCAAAATAGACCCGTTTCTTGGATGCTGCCAATTTTCACACCAAACAACAGATAGAATTTCACAAAGCCAATGCTGTTACTGTTGATGTTTCATGTTATGTTTCAGGATGAAAAGAGCAATTTGGAAGCAATTCATTTTTTCGCAAGGATGAGTGTAAATATTTGTTTCACAACTCAAATGAAAACAATGAGGGATTAACTTTCAAAAGATCTCTATGGTTTAAATATCTATTCATCATTTTGCATTGGCATTGAGACACAAGGAATAATTGTGGATACGTTTTGTCAAGCAATTACTCATAATTTCTTTTCATTCTTGTCAATGGTTCGTGCTTAGCAAAGGGCCAGCTTGCTCGAGCCTCACTAAAAGCACGAACGCTTTGGTGGTAATGATAACTGATTGATATTGTGACTACTGCTTACAAGCTATTAAAATTTCATCACTCGGTCCGGGATTACACGATGAACAAAGCAGAGATTTTCCAATTGCCTCTATTTTGCTTTTGGTGGAAGAACACAGTCGGACCCAAGCAACTCGACGATTTCGTCAGTGGTCCCAAGAAGCTTTCTCACGCGACCGGAGCAACTTTTCCACACATCCAGTCCGTAGTTTCATCAACGGACCAACTCAACACGAGTGACTTTTCTCTTTACGCAACCGAAAACAGGAACAGAAGGACGTTCGTCCAGTGTCATTTGGCTCAGGCTGATAAACAGAGCTCGAGCACTTCGATTCCCACTGCGTGAGTCGCGGTGCGCACATCCTCTCGCAGCGGAAGACGCGCTTCCGCGAACAGCGCGGCTTTCCTGCACAGAAATTCCCAATGCAGCACCGCAGACACCATAAATTGACTTGGTTTGATTCTGTCTAATATAATTGCCTGCTCCTTTCTTTCTACCCTCACAGGACCCAAATCAGGCAGAAAGACCAAGCTGATCACATTGATAGATTCTGTCAAACTTGTTAACGTGATCTGTCTTCTCAAAGAATCCAAGAATCCTCAAGCCTCACATTCCAGCAGTCTCCGAAGCATTCCAATTTTACAACTGTATTTAAGTTGTCTGTTTTTGCATAAGCCCACTGGGCTCAATCGTCCCGCAATTTGTTTTACTCTTCAGAGAATTCAGTCTGCCTTTCGACTTTTTTCTTCCTTTCAGGCAATTAAATATTAAAATGAAATCTGAGGATTCACGCATTTGTGAAGATGTCTTGTCGTTTATGATTGACAAGTTGTCACACTGGGATTTGCTTTTATGTTGTGGACTAAATGGTATGACATATACAAATCCCCAGTGTTTGCTGAAAAGCCAAGATGCTGAACAAATATGAAGTACAGTTATAAAGTAACCAAAATTAATTCAGGACTGAGCCTTGCAGGTTATCAGACGACAGATTATCCCAGCTTTGTTCCGTCTCAAAACACAAAACTTGTAAACTATCTCATTTTATGCATAGTTCTCAGCATAGCATTGGTTTTATTCAAATCCTGAATTTTTAAAATTTTTGACAACGTTTGCTTTGAATACAAATGAACCCATCAGGTTCGCAAAGCAGTCGAGAAACAAGTTCAAACATTGTTCAGGAGAAAAGCAGTTGTGCCTGAGAAGCGCTTTCACCTTTTTCAAATGCTGCAGACCAGACATCGTTCAAATCCGGATCCAAATTTGAAAAAAAAATTTGTCAAAAAGACGTCAACCAACACTTGGTAGTTTGCTTCTGTGAAACACCCAAGGAGAAAGCCCACGGACGAGGACGGTCGACGCAGGGAGCACCTCCGCGACAAGCCTCTGCCTTGATCATAACTCAGCTTGTCAAGTACGCACCGACTCTCCCGCTTGCACTTCACTTTTCTGCCGACCTCACTCCTCCCACACGCTCTGCAAATTTTTCATAACCATCACAGCAAAGTAGAAGGGAGAAAAATCCGAGGTCAGCATGAAATGGACATTACAATTGCTCACTGAGTCCCAAATTAAAAGCTCTGCATACATTTTACGATGATAAATTGCTTTTATTGCGTTCGCTAATATTTTTTCGGCAAAGTCCATTTGGTGAAATATGATGCGGGAGGCAGTGGGGAGAAATTGCCGGGCTCTGCGACCACCATTTCCAGGATATGTCATAGAATCGGACGGGACCTACACTCGACTAATGAAGACAAATTTCCCTCACTTCTTCTCGATGCAATACAATGCTTCCTGACGATGGCGTTTTTTTCCTCTTCGTCTCTTTTTCAGCAATGAGAATCATTACATTACCAAAATATTGAAAAGCGCAGTGCGGGGAAAATAGCGGCGGCTCGCTCGGGCCGGCGCTACAATGCAAATTATCCCCCATTACAGCGCTGGCCCTCGCTGCGCTGATCCGACATTTATCTCGGCCGCCGCGACCGCACAACGTCGAACAGGAGATGCTGGTTATTATACCTGTCCAAAGTGACAGGGACCCCCTCTCATCTCGGGACCGGGGCCATATTAATTTTCTGTTACAATTAACGGAAGGACAGCGGAACAAGGGAGAACATGAGTCTGTGGTTGCACGGTAATACTAGCGCTCCCGCTCTGCTGCGGACAGCTCTGCTGACGGCTGCCACCCACCTTGTCCTCTGCAGACTGGTCACTAACCCATATGCTGCATGCCTTTCCACATTTGAGTCAACTGAAATATTTTTTGTTTTTCTTTCTCATTTTCCCAGCGAAACCAAAATTGAGGCTGAAGCAACTCAGTTGGGAGCTACACCGGTGCGTGGTTTTCACAGTTGGACGCGGTTTGAGAAACCGTTTTCGTTCTCACTTGCAAAAATCAGTGTCAAACTGTTTGGAGAAGTGCAAGAACGTTCTTGTTTGAACCACCCAGAACGTTGTGACTCTCAGGTGAAACAACCTGAGCTTTATCGGAGCAGAAGTACTTTCTTTTCTTGCTTCAGGCTCCTTGATACAATTGATAAACATTGACAAAACCTGACCACACAAAAGCTCTGCTCTCCTTTTACTTCCACAAAGGCTATTTGATGTCATTGTTTTCGTAAGTCATCAATTTAGCCTAATGTTTCATAATGGGGAATCATCAATTTTACTTCTGTGAAGGTTCAGTGAAAGGTTCTGGTGACTTCGGCTCCTGACAACATTGTTCGGTACAATGAAAGGTCCAGTTGCATTGCGAAACGGGCGCCGCACATATTTGTTGAATACTGTCCCTTTCTTCCCCCTCGCTGAACATTCTTTCTGTTGCAGCAACAACACGTTTGAAACTCAACAGCAAAGAGCACCTGCTTCCATTTCTTCAGCCTTTTCGACAGGCAAAATGTTTTGCCAGTGTCCCACGTCGACGGTATCGCAAGGATCAAGCACGATTCGAAGGTCGAAACGCGACAAGCAGATGAAATCATGTTGTTCATTTTGTTTGCAAAAAGTTCCAAAATCCATTCAGAAGGATGAAAGTTTGTTGGTGTTCTTGGGTCAACCAAAGTGACACCAAAAAATCTTTCCGGGAAGACTCAGACCGTTTCTGTACACACGTAGCACTTCAATCTGCGGTTTCAATATTTAAAGCACCGCACAACCAATCTGGCCTGGGCTGCCTGCCTCGCTACCGGGCGCTATGGAAACGCAGGGGACCCACGGAACGACCATAAATCAGCCGCGGTCATCCTGTGTCCGGCAGTGGTCAGTGTCGCCGGATTTGAGCGAGCTTTGTCCACAGGCATCCAGGCTCAAAATACTACACGTCCTGTCCGTGCGTGTGTACAGGGATTTCATTGCTTAGTGACCAGTAATAAGGGATTTCCTTTTTAGCATGGTTGTTGGACTTGGGCAGGATATCTCCACCTCTGTGCTAAATTGGGCATGCCTGTTTCAGTGTTCCCCTCAAGGCCTGGCGCAAAATAAAAAACCATGGCAAAAGACGAACGCTGAACTGATCAACATGATCTCCACGCAACCAGTCGCACTCAAAACAGAACACCATCGCAGGACAGCAGGACTGTGCAGTCCCACAAAGCATAACTCTCAAGGGGGTTGTCAGGGGGTTTGCGATAATTTTTCTTTGAAAAAAAGGCAAAAAACTGAGAGCATGTTTCTCGGTTTCTCGAAATGTCAAAAGAGGCAACTGAAATCGACGAACCTCCAACCAAAACTATCCCGATTCCGCACAATTCTCCAGAGACCTGCAGTTCATGGCCACTGTGCCGCACACTGACCGGAAATGCTCATTCCACTCACCGACTCTATGAGGCGAGGCGATTGAACAAACCTTTCTGTTTCTTTTCACAACCTCCACTTCAAACTTGTATTGCAAATATCTTTTATTGGGCAAATTCTCTTCAGCAGTTAAATGAAATGAAAAATTTAATAATGGCAGTTTAAGTTGCCACCAGGACCATGGGAACTGAGGACGGTCGCTATTGCTCGAGTGAATGGACCAGCTCAACAATAGCAATCCAATAAAAGTTGATAAGTGGTCATCATCTGTGCCGGAGATTTGGCATTCTACTTTGATGTATAATTTCATTAAGGAACAAATGTTCAATGAATTGATTTCATATCGTTTGAGGTGGACGTTTAGCTTTCCGGTCAGTTTGTCGGGGTTTGGTTTGGGCAGGGACCGGTCAGTGGTGAAAGTGGACAATAAATCAGCAGTGTCCAGGGACGCTATCATCAGAGTCGATGGCCTCTGCTCGGACATTCCGCTCTGAGTTTGGCCCCTCGAGCTCACGTTGACCATGCAGAAGGTCTGGGTGTCCCCATGCCCTCAGCTTTCCACACGCATCGTCTCCATTTTCAGTCTGTTTCATCGCTTCTCGAAAGAATCCTTGCAGTTTCTCGTCAAAGTGCAACTCATGTGTTTTTCGTTCCTTGCTTTTGCAAAAATAAGACACAAGTGTCCTTCCTTTTCTTTGTTATGTTCGTGCAGGATCCAGATTCGTACACGAAAACATAATTAGAGAACTGGAGGCGTCCGTAATGAGCTGCTCGCTTGCGTCAGTGTGTGATATCTTCAAACAGTTCACATTACACGACTGAACACCTCTACATGACCATAAAAGCCAATAAAAGTGATGACCAATGGTCACCATGCAGGTTGTCCTCTTTCACGGTCAAGAGAGCGGCGGAGCGGCAGGCCCCTTCTGCCGGACAAAGGGAGGGACGCGACTATTAGTTCATGGGAAAGGGTTGGGTCTGCAATGATTGATATTGCCGATTTCTCGAAATCTCAAAACGGTCTGTCAGAGTCGCCTTTCTCCATCAACAAAAAGAGAACCCTTGTCACAAATGCTTCATAAACTTCACCGTCTGTGTCGTTGGTGTTTCTTGCGAGCACTTCTTTGGCTTGCACATGTTGTGCTCTTTCTTTCAAATGATTTTGTGTTTGCATCATTTTCAAAGAAATTGAGAAACCCACACACCTGCTCTCGAACAGAAGAACATTTCTGTGAACTTGTTTTGCGTCGGGATCCTTGTGAAGCACTTTTCTGTGGGAAGAACGGCGCCTCAAATTTTCTGCAGTGCAGTTATCTACAGCCAATCTGATCATTTTCTTGGGCGGTGTTTTTCTTTCCTCCGCTGCTCTGATCTGTTGTCTTCTGGCAGTGCCAGATAACACAAGCCGAACACATTTAGCAGAGATAATGCCTTTCAATTAACTTTTGTGTCAGTCAATGTAGCTAATTTAACAGAGCTCTGATCAGGAATAAGACGGGTTAAGGCACTGCCTGTAAAATGAGAGTGTGTTTCTGTGTAAGGCAGGCGTTCGATAGTGATCAAACTTTCCTAATGGAGTTTTTGCTTGAAACGACAACACCACACCAAAGGCCGTACAAACGAAACTTCCGTGTTTTCAAAATGTTGTGCCTCAACGTGCATCAAATGGGATTTTTGTTTAACGCCCAGAGATATTCAAGCCTTCACTGAAGAACTGACAATTTGTAAAAGCTGCAATCTGTTGTCAAACAGAGGGAACAAAGAATCTCGCAAAAGGGACAACGATGCTTCTCTTCTTTGCTGAGAGATTCGCGATCAAAAGTGCGACAAACATCATATTAAATTTCGCCCAGTCTGTGACATGTACGAATCCCTCGTGTGCCCGAATATTTCAAATGACAATTTGAATTTTGATGAACTTCTCAACAATTATTTACACAGCGGACCACCAGACTGTTCAGAGGCCAAATTGTGGAGCAGCATACGTTGTTCCTGCTGTTCACAAGAAACTTGAGGCAAGGCATTGTGTGCTTGTGTGCTCGTAGTGTGTGTGTGTGTGTGTGTGTGTGTGTGTGTGTGTGTGTGTCTGTCTGTCTGTCTGTCTGTCTGTCTGTCTGTCTGTCTGTCTGTCTGTCTGTCTACTCGAACTCGTACCTATCTCTTTGTGCTTTTTTTCTGTCAGCCTGTTTTCATGTGAAATTGTTTTGTTCTGTCTGACAATTTTGTGGCGTTCAGTTTTTGCAGTTACTCATTTCGACTTCGATCTGGCACAACACAGAAACGGACGTGCACAGACTGCTATTTATTCGTTGCTCATCCCACTTGCAGTTTTGCTTTTGAGCCTTTCGACAGCAAAACGTGCGTACTTATTGCTAAAAGCAGGCTTCGTAATGAATATTGACGTCCATAAATGTTGCTTATTGGAAGAGTGGTAGTTAATGCATGTAATGTGTGCCCAAATATTGGTTCAACAATTATTCTTCATTCATTGAATTGTTTTACGTTTTAGCGCAGCTACTGTTTCCTCAGTTCGCGCACAGATGCAGATTGCACAGCTTGTCACGAAACAAAACGTGGACGTCACGTTTTCGGCTCATGTTCCAGGGGAACCAGTCAGTGCAAGCTCAGACACAGGGAAGTTCGCCAAATCCGCGGCACAAGCCTTGCAAAGAGTAAAGAACACGGGGCACGCTTCCAAAGCACTTGAAACACTGAAGAAACGAGCTTGCTTTACCTGCTGAAGTGGATCTTCTGGAAGGTGGCGGGAACAGCGCAGAGCGTGCGGAAGTGGGTCGGGTGTTGGAGGCGCAGGTTCTCAGCCACGTCGAACACGTCGACGAACAGACTCTCCCCGCCCGACACGCAGCCGTCAAACCTGCCGACACCCAGACATCAGATGAAAATGGACTGCCAGGGTCCCTGAATCAGAACTGAAGACTTAGATCTATTCTGCTCATCTGTAAGTACGGATCACAAGGAACCAAGAGAAGGCCCTGGTTCAGGGCGAAATGTACCTGAGGCAGTGGAGCAGCTGGAGCCCGGGCGGAGACTCGTAATACACGAGGTCCATGTGGAAGGGTAGCGGCGCGTCCGTGTAGGCGATGTTGATCGGGCGCGGAGAACTCTTCACGTCCCACACCTGCAACAGCTCTGCGCTGTCCGCCAACTGTTTCGTTGTCACCAAACGCGACTAAGTGAGTGCATGTGGGTTGGTGTCGTGGCAGCTTGCAATAGACTCTAGCTGCAGACTTCAATTCAAATCTTTGTACCCTCACACGAACTAGTCGTGGGAATTCATGAAAACTTCTCAGATCTCAAGGGGGCCAGATTGCGGCGCGGGACGGCAGAGTTAGGATACAGTCCCGGCGGTAACTCTACACCTGCAGCACAATGAGGATTCATAATGCACAGACATCAGCCAATTAACGAAGTCAAATTTGACTGTCACTCGCAATTAGGCTTTCCACGGGGCTCCCTTTTGTGCGGCCACTGACCAGCAATATTGTTAGTGACAGACCATTGTTAGCTGCATTAATGACCACCAGCATATTATAATTGCTCAGTAAATTTTGCAGTGTTCTGAGGGGAGCGATCTGAACAGATTTTTTCCAGGTGTAAAAACACACTGCAATGTTCATAATTCGTAACTCATATTTCTGTTTCTCCTCCTGGTTTCCGACTGTGCACTCGTATGTTGTTCAGAAAAAGGCGATTTCCACTCACTAACTCACTTGTGCACTTGTCCTGCTCAACGAGACAACGAGACCCATGTGGAAGACTCACCGGTCCATAGATGGTTTCTTGCACGGGGCATATCAGCTCTGCAACCTGCAAAAATTGTCCATGCCTGAAACAACATTGATCCCTGATTGAAACCTTACTTCCAAACGGCCAAAATTTTGATTCATTCTTTTTTTTCGCACACCAGGTGTGTGTGTGTGTGTGTGTGTGTGTGTGTGTGTGTGTGTTTCTTTTTCAACACAAGTGGTGTGGATTCTGCTTATCGGCGGATTTTGCTGTTGGCAATGCGACCGCTCTCTTGAACCGGTCGCAAGCCCTTTCAGCAGGCTGACATGCAAGTGACATCTGTTTGATTAGATCTTCTGTCCCTTTTTCATTTATGATGCACCCAACTTTAGTAGTGTTTGGCTTATTTGACCTCGGAGAAACGAGAAAGAAGGAGAACAGAAACGCTGTGTGTGTGTGTGTGTGTGTGTGTGTGTGTGTGTGTGTGAGTGTGTGTGTGTGCATGTGTTATCCCTGTCTGATTCTTTGGTCCCAGGAGAAGACACTTGCTGGACTTTTCAAACAAACAGAAAAGTCTATGCCGTCCTGAGTTTCCTTGCGAGCACAAAGAAAGATATTGCTGAACATGCTGAAGCGCGACTGCTGCAACGAGGCCTGGGCCTTTTGTGTGTGGAAGAGCCATTCTTTCAACAGGTCAAAGCTTTATTTTCAATTTTCCATTCATTCTGCGGGTTGGACAGCGTAAACACAATTTGATGGAAATGGTCGAGTGGTCAATCAGATTTGCTGCACGCTTTCTTGAGCTGTCACAATCGAAGCGGTTTGAGGTCCTCAAGCCTGTCCAACAACTGTCAGGAAACGGCTCCTTCTGTTTGATTGAAACGCTGCGTCAATGTAATATTATTAGACTAAATTCCCCGGTCATGCAGAACAATTGGATGGCGCTTTTGTACTGAAAATGGTTTTGTTGAAGTTTCTGGGCTCGAACTTGCAGAAGGCATGAGATCAAGTGTGCAAACTGCTGCTGGTTTGAGGGGAAAACTGGTCGTTTGCTTGTACTGGACTTGGTTGCCACCATCTCAAGTGAATTTGATATTTCACACAGAACTGTCCACAGGTTCACTCTTATCCACTCTCCTTCGTGTTGCCTGAACTGACATTGAGTAAATCTTAGCATTGTTGCAATGCCCAATGCCACGCACGTTTGGACATCATTCTTGTTCAATCGAAAGAGAGAGAGCATCGTTCAGGGAACCATGAACTCCGTTTTTAATTTCCCATCAGGTCAGAGGTTAGTGGCTCAAAAAGATGAAGATACAAGAAGGCAAAAAAGTAATCAGAACATTGATCTTTTGGGCAGTATTCCACTCAATTCAAAGTGCTCCCTCAAGTCCGTCCGAGTCAATTTTCTCGCAATATCAGCGTAATTAGGACGAGCAGCGCCTGCATTATGGTCGCTCCGAGATTGAGCGCGGAGAGAGGCAAATGCTTGGACAGATGCTGCTCACAAGACTCCACGCCAAACAGCAGGCCCATCCATTAACACTCCTATTTGGCAATTCCCTTTTTGCTTGAGAAAACAGTAACTACCACAGACCATTCCCGGCTCAACCTCTGACCCCTCTCATATCAAATTACTCCCTTCGCAAGCCACTAAGATCATTTTAATGCTATTATTTTCTTCGGCCAAAAATTGAGATATCAATAATTGATCAGGGCAGTTGGCCTGCAGGCCAAGCCACTGTTCGCGGCTGGAGAAGTCATCTCTTTTCCAAGGCCATCTTTCTCTTTTTTTGGCTGTTCCTCTCATGTACAGAAGGATTCAATCTGCCTGTCAACCGACCGACATGACAACTTCACCAGCAGCCAGTGCTTTCATGTTGTCCTGCAATGTGACAAGTCAAGTCGCAGAGAGTGACAAACGTTCTGTCGTTGTTCTCTTCTTGAAAATTATTTGGCATTTTAATTTCGGGAGCTCCCTCAGAGAACAGGATTCCTTGGTGTTGTGTAGGATCACACAGAACCTTAACTTGAGGGGACATTTGCCACTCCTGCCCCTTTCCACGGTGAAGTGAGAAGGAAAAACAATGTAAAGAGTTGCGAGCAAAAGGTGTTGTAATCAACGGTTCCGCAACTCTCGCAATTTTTGTGTGTGAAACTGGGTATTCGTTGAGCTGCGCTTTCTTTGCCTTGTGCTCAAGTTTTGCGAAGTGAAAGTTCAGATTGACCTTTCAGATTTCCAGTCCCTAATCATGCATCCATGCAGGAAGTGTGGAGATCCACGGGAAGATGTTCATTACGCATCTGTCCGTTAGAATCAGAGTCAGCGCACATGCTGTACATATCTGACCCTGGCGGGAGCTTCCACTTCCTAACTTTTCTAAATTCAGCCAATTTGGGCGAAAATTGCTCAAACTTGGCCCGGGTGCAAGTGAATTATTCATGCCCATCAGCTTTCGAAAGAGCCTGCGCTTCACTTACGCAAACTGACTCTGACAGCTTTTATACAGTCTAAGCACCGATGAACCAAACTGACTTGGAAGTGCGACCCAGGTTCGATAAAATGGCATCGGAAGAAAAATCCAATCTTGCCCCCACTAAGCGGGATTCGCTTCTCTCGGAGAGGATGAGGCGGTGAGTTTTGTCAGTGTTTATTTGCTTCAGGTCGGGCGAGTTCTCGGCGGCATCTGGCCGCGCTGAGCGGCGCGCATCCGGGGCGACTCGGAGCGGCCGCGGCACCTGGGGGCCGCGCGAGCCGCCGCGCCGGGGGCCCCGGCACCAGTCACCAGCCATTGACATCGACTTAGCGTGAAGCTAACTCACCTTGACAGCTTAACTTTACATTCCCATCAACACCCGGTGAGCTCCGCTTTTACATGTACAAACATCCTTTTCAACACATCAAGGAACAGCGCAACAAACGGCTTGAGTGGATTGCTCTGAGTGCGCTCGCTGTTTTCAGGATATCTTGTGATCAGACAAAAATACAGTTGTGAAGCCTTCAATTTTTCGTTGTTCGCAGAAACTTGCCCAAGAAGTTGTCCTGGTTCTTCTGGTGAGAACAAAAGTACTTTTTTTCACAAAAATATTTCTTCGGGGTAGTTTTGTGTGTCACAAGGCAAAATTTAAACTGTTCAACTTTGTGTCCAGCTGTTGTTGGGCACTCATTGTTTTCTGCCAGATCCTCAAGCGTCGCGATTTAGGAGGAATGCTGTACGCTCCCAGTTACTCCCAGGGTTCCACCGATGAGTGCTTTTGCCGCTCACAATTTGGAACCTCAGCATCGCAGGAATAATCATTCTTGTGCTTGTTTTACATTGCCAACCACAAACAAAGGAAAGCAATGCGAAGATTGCATTTTCTGCGGCAACTCTCGGAGCGAGGGAAGATGGATGAGCGGCGCTGATTCCGGGTGTCACCTCCCGGGGAGAAGGTAACGCGCAACAAGACCTGCAGCGACAGCTCGCAGCTCGCAGCTCGCAGCTCGCAGCCCGAAGACTCGCGCTGCGCCCACACAAACAATATCAAACGGCAACAACGCAAGAAATTTGGTCATGTTTGCGGTGTGCCTTCATTTTTTTTCTTGTTTTGGATTCTTAGTCGAATTGTTCATTTGTTGAATCGATGTCACAAAGGTACGAGTGTCGAGCCAATCGTTGCCCCCTCCCATATTCCCTGCGAGAACGTTTTCCTCAGAAGGAACTTTACTTGATCCACAACGAATCTTTTTCTCCCAAGGTCTCTTCTCGCCAATGCGTTGGCATGTGGTTGACAACAAAGGCAAATTTATGCTGATGAACATTTAAATTTGTGCTAAGACTGTGCCAACAATGATTCAGGCTCTACAGCCTTTGCGTCTTAAAATTAAACCACTGCTTTTATTACAATTAAATAAGCCTTTATCTAATTTCCATCATTTTGTCATTACAAGTTATTGATATGGAGCGCTATTTACCAAATGAAATGCATTAAAGCTCGACACATTTCAATCAGCCAGAAACCAGAAGCCTTGCAGCCTGGAATTGAACAATCAAATTGCTAATCATAAAACAAGCGTCTGCATCTTGTGTTTTGTTTCAACTCACAGGCCCTCCTTTAATTTCAGCATTGTGCAGGCTGGTTCTCTCATCCTTTCTTTCTCATTTTGAAAACGCCAACTTCATCATCGCTGAGAGGGATTTTGAGACGAGCTGGTCCCTCCCCTTCATCTCGGACGCGCGGTAATTGCCACCGGAGCGCGATCCCGTTGAAATAAGGGCCATGTGTTGGCAAGAACTGGTTTCAGCCTTTTATCTGCTGAATTGGATGAAAGGCTGCTTGTCCCCTGTAACTTCAGAATCACATCTGACAGCTTTCTGTGTCAGAAAGTGTGGTGCAACATTTGAAAGGCGCTTCGACGCGCAAATGGTTGCAAACGTGCGCAAAGATCAGTTGGCACGGAATCTATCCCCACGTTCGGACAACAGAACAATCGACATTCAGCACGATGCTGGCATTCGTGCACTCTGTACAGAAACATATTTTACGTTTTGATGACTCCAACAACCAATGCACACAACAGAACAAGCAGCTGGTTGCTCGCAGCTTTTCTTTTCAAAACTCAAAATTGGGTGAACACTTGAGACCAAAGCTATTTTCAACAACTCGTCCAGCAAAATGCCTCTCGCCGTTTTCTTTGGCAAATTCTCAAACTACCTATTTCATCACTCCACTTTCACGTGTCCCTTCTGTTCCGTGTCATTATGGTTTTTCAAATACAAACAAACGTTGGCTGCGGATTTGTACTGCGAGTATTTGCGGTGGAGTTCAGACGTGGGAACGGCGCTGACGTTGCTCATCCATCACGTCGCTCAAGTGCGGCTGTCGCGGGTGTCGCGGCGTGACGGAGAACGCCTCTCGAGCGCGCGGGGCGACGCGCCCGCCGCTCGAGCACCGCGACCAACGACAATTGCGCTGTGTAATCACTGTTTTCCTCCGCACTCGAGACGCAAATCGTATTAGTCTTGCACCATCGTCATCGTGCGCCTGGTTCCCCAGTTCTGACGGCGCAGTGGAGCCAAGACAAGCAGAGCAAATTGTAGCTTCATGGTCGCCTGATACATGACGTCTGCACATGAACACGCAACTTTTGTTTTGGCGACCCACACGGACTGGGGATTCCTTCCTGATCAACTATGATAACGAAGAAAATTTTAATGTCCAGACGAACTTTAACTGGATGCCGACAACGACTCTCCACGTCTGGCTTGTTGTTGCCTCAAGAAGACAGGCAGCTGCAAATCAGACCCGCGAATTTGATCTGCAGAAGTGTATTTCCTTTCACAAAGTGCAAGACTATCTCCAAGCTGTCCAAAAGCCAATTCTACACATGATTGATTGCATTCCTATGCATACATTATTGTTGACCTCATTTAGCCTGAGATTTTTGAAGGATAGACGCGTATTTGAATGGTTGCAAAATGCGAAAATGGACACAAGAATGAGATACGGACTGGCTTCCAATTTGAAGTCATGCGAGTGGTAAAACAAAGCAATCTCATGAATTCTTGCCGCATCTGTCCTGCTGTTTGTCTTTATCTCTTCATGCCTTGTTTGAGCTTTCGCATTGATATTTCAACAAAATTTATGTTTGGTGATGAAATTAATAGGCAGGACAGCCTTCCACTGACAAGTTTCGTGCGATTTGTTGTTTGAGGCTGTCGGCTGCGCTGACCTGTCTTACCTTTCTGACGTTATTTTCCACCAGTGGAACTCCTCGAACCATGGACAGACCATACTTGTTCAAGTCGGTGAGCCACCTGAAATATACCAAAGCATCATGTGAGTTAGAAGTGTCAAACATTCTGCTGCAGACTCAGTTTCCAGTTTGCTTGGAAACTCTGCTTGTTCTATTTTTCTTGTCTTCCTCTTGTAAAATCTGCTTCAAATGTGTTGCAGACTCTGCAGGAAAAGCTATTTCACTCGGTGGACCTCAGGCTCTTGTGTCTTTGGTTTTAACATGCATTTTAAAATGTGTTTTCATGCAAAAAATCCCATTCCAGTGGCTTCTTCATTTCCCCAGAAGCGCCGGATTATCGGTGGAGGATGAGAAGCAAAACGCCTGATTTATCGCAGTTAATTAACGTGAGTCTGCGGCGCGGCTCGTTTGATGAAGAACATGTTTCGTTAACGACTAGCTCGCCTTCGACGGCAATTAGACATGACAATGGCCTCCAATCACTGCAATAATCAAATCCATTGTCTGTGTTTAGTAAACATGACAGATAGCCGCGGGTTTGTGCCTGGGCCTCTGCAGCGAGAGGCGACCGCACCCACCGCCGCGCCGCAGCAGAATCGCACCCACCGCCCACGAATCCAGGCCACCGCCGAAGTGCAGACTGCGGTGCGCGCTCTCTCGAAGGCAGAAGTTGGGCAAAGAAAGAGTAACTTCAAGGCACCAGAAGCACAACGATGTGAGAGTAACTACGTACTGGATGTCTCCTTGTTTCGGACGGCGTTGTGTGCAATTGCTGCAATCAAACACTGCCGTTTCATCAGTCTGGACGCAGTTGTTCTTTCCAAGTCTTCTTCGTTGCTCGTCTTGGTGTGGACTCACGGTGTCGCAAAAACAATCGGAACTGAATCGACCACTGCCTGAATCACAATATTCCACCTGTAGATGTGGGAGCCAAGGGAGAGGAGAAATCAAACTCAACACGATGTTTGTTCTCCTCAAGACAAGGGTCTGAGTAATGTTCGTCGACAAGAGAAGACAATTTCACTGAACACAGACATCACTCACTGGTGGTCGTCGAGGGACCAGAGCTTCTCTGATCTGTTCGTGTTGGGCCAAGTGAAGACGAACAGAAGCATGGAACCTTCTTCCGTTGTTGTGTGCACCTTAGGTTCCACGAACTGTGCTATGACTTACTGTTTTTGCACCTTTGGCTGTGTCCCTTCCTGAAACGTCCAACTGGATCTCAAGGGCCACCACGGGAACCCCCGTGTGCTCTCACCCAGATCCACTGCGTCACCAGAAGCAACGTTGTTGCATATTTTTAATTTCCCAGATTGAAGTGAAATACCCCAATCCTTCTTGCCATTGTAACGACAAGACTCGGATGAAAATTCAAAAGAAGCTTCTGCCATGAATCAGGCACACTGTTGCTCTTAAAAGATGTCCACATCTGTCTCAGCAAACCAGTGTTGGACCAGAACGGTGTGCTGTTTCGGGCACAGATGGCGGGAGACATCTTGACTCAGGGCATTCTCAAGGCCCAAGTCGCTTCGATTCAAGTCAGTGTTGTTCCAAGATCACCTCACTTGGTATAACGTGGGCTTTGACGTTCCAACATCGGAGCCTAGCCTGACCTCAGAACTGGCATCTGACCATCGGACACACAAGTGGATTGTGGTCTCTTTGGGGGGGGGGGTCTCAGAGGCCCAATTTAGAAATTTTCTTGCGAGGAACAAAAGCGTGTTTATTACTTGTTTCTATCTGACATGTGAAGCACGACACATTCAATGACTCAAAAACGTTTCTCGGGATGGACGTGGAGCCAGAAAAATGTCCCGATTGTTTTGATTCGTGTATTCCGTGCCTGGATAGATCTATTTGCCACACGATGTCACAACTCAAATTTGTTCAGCCTTTCGTGGCAAATTTCGCTGCAATCTGTGCTTCCTTGTCGGGGAAGGCAGTCTTTCTTGGCCATCAAGCTTTTTTGGAGGGAGAACACTTCAGATATTCATCCTTCCAAACAAAGGTTCGTTCTGTTTCCCGTTCCTTGAGGTCGTGAAAATAAATCGTTGCCTTTCACCCTTTTAATTAAACAATGAGGCATAACGATAAAATGAACAGCAGAAAATACAAGTCAAACATTCATAAAATCTGCTGGGTGCCACATTCCCAAAGGTACTGTTGTTCAATCAAGATCTGCGTGATAAAGATCCGCCAAAACGCCGTTTCCGTTTCTTTACGTGCACAAACACGAGCAGCCATCAGATTCGTTGTAGATAGTGTCCCTAATTGGGCCAATAAGAAGTTTTCTAATTTCATTTTTTCTGGACCCCTGCCCGGGACCAGTCTTGATTTATTGTCGACTGTGTCACGTTAATAGGGCTTCCTCACAATTACATTACGTGCGTTACTGATAATTAATTTGACAAAACACGTATACGTCCCTTGGATATCATTATTTTACACCAGAAAACACCGCGCCAGCCACTTTCTTACATTTGGGGGGGGGGGGAGACGATAATACGATGCGTCGTACTTTCGCGAATTTTTTGGACGATCTCTTTTCCCCTCGCGATTCGCAGGTCACTGAACCTGATACATCTCTGGCAAAATCCAAAACTCCGCTTCAGAAAAGCAAAGTCCTACAAAACGTAGGTCTTCACACCATTCTCAAAACTACGCATCACAACCTCTGCCCAATCGAAAAGGTCTCACAGAAATTCCAGGCTCATCAAGCGAACATGAAAAGCGACATGGTTCTCAATCACAACAGAAAGTCAGACGGACAGCCGTAAATATGATAAAATGATTTTGCATGACTCTTGAAAAAGCCTGGAATTTGATGGAATTAACTTGTTACTCATCCACATTTTCATTTCGATAAAGCTCTGTCCCGGGGTTAATGTCGAGTCAAATCCTGTCACAACACGGCGGGACAAAATGCAATCCACTCCAAGTCAAGGGAAGAAAAAGAGATGGAGGGACTGCAGAAACGAGCGTCTCAGCTGGAATTAAATTCGTACTTCTCCTGCCTTATCCTTTTCAACTGGCGGTCATGATTAATGTCCTCTTTACACAATTTTCCATAAAAATAATTATGCACAATGCTGTTCTTTCTTATCGGCGGCAATATTCGACCAAATCGGCAAATCTAAACGACTCTAAAGAGGGAAGGAGCGCTGGATTAATTTCATAATTTCCATTTGCTTGAGTGGCACAGTGCTTGAGGTTATCGTAACTTCGCAGCTTTACCCGAGCTATCAGAAGCAGAAACATTTTCTACGCATTCACCAGCGTCCCATTCACTGAGTATGATTGCCACGGGAGGCGCAGAAGCCGCGCGAGAGCGACAGCGAGAAAGCAAGCCTTTCACAATGGAATCAAGTTCCATCCAGCCCAAGTTTTTGTTGACAATGCGTCTTTGCACGCTTCTCTGTTCTTTGATCCCACCGCCACAACTGAGGGCTGTGCATCCCACGATCAGCAAAGACATGTCAAGCTACCTCCCACAAATTTTGTGTCTAGCGAATCTCTCTCCGCCCAGAAGAAATAAAAAAATAACAACAACAAATGAAAACAATTCACGCACTGTGCAACCTGTCAGCTCACAGGCTAACTGTGTCTATAACAGAAGGAGGGAACAACGTCATGCGGACCACACTTTGTGCCTGTGCTGTAAGACCTTTTTAAAATCTCCGAAGAATAGCGTCGATATCTTTTTCTCACCAACCCTTCTAACCAAACAAAATATCGTCATCCAACAATGCGCAATCTAATCCGCTTAGCGTCACACAAAGTAAATTAGGCGATCTGCTACCTGGACAATGCAGCCAGAAACTGCATGGACTTTTTGCTGGAGCGATATTTCATACTGGCAATGACCAAGTAATATCCTATTTAATGTAGGCAGGATTTGTAAGGCTTGGCACACAGGATATTGAAATGCTGGGCACCCCTCCCGATGGACTGCACCTACCTGAGTAAGCCTGTCTTCGTCTTCAATACATCTTCATGGCCAATCTCGGGAAAGCCATTCTGTCAACAGAAAGAAAACATACAGTTGGCTTTATCGGTTTGCCTGCAGAGCACGGAGGCTTAGAGTGGGGAATGTCTGACGCGAGAAAACCCCCCAAAAGTGTATGAAAAAATTAAAGTTTCTGTCGTTGAGTGCAGTTCCCACCACGGAATCTTGAACCGTGCTGTTCGACAAAATACTGTGCACCCTGTATTATCCCCTTTCACTTCCACGGGTTTGCAAACGATACCGTGGGTGCTATTCGGACAAAAAAATTGAGCTCCTTGGTCGTCAAATTGATTTTCCCTCCCAAAATGTTCGTCACGTCGGACAGCATTTTCCTGGAGGGAGCAGCCACCTTTAATCCTCCCCACTCCCGGGACTGTTAAAAAGTCAAAGTTTTCAAGAAATCACTCACAGAGTTATTCAGCCATTTCCAGGTGATCCTCTCTGCCTTTTCTTTCGCGGGAGTGTTATCTAAAGGTGCATGACCGAGGTTGACAAAGGAGACCCTGAGTTCCTCTCGCTCTGATTAAACTGGAAATGGGGTGGTGCGGATCGGGCCGCTTGTCGCTGACCCCGGGGTCACCCAATCCCACCGGACCTGACTCTCAAAGTAGCCCGGGTCCCTTAGAAAATCCTGACGGACATGGCCCTGGATTTATTCCGGATTTTTGCAAATAAATAACCCCCTCCAGTTGAGTTCAAGCCTCCGCTTGCATTGCCTCAGTGGCTGCTGCTATCGTCCGTGCAAATTTACTCCCGCGCTGCCCCCACCACCGCTGCCCGCTTTGAACACTGCTAGAAATCGCAAAATGATTGTGCACGAGAGCTTCAAAGATTTATGAGCTCAGCTTTTTATTTGATAACAAAAGCTTCGGTGATCAGATTTTTTTTACTGCAGCCTGCTATTCTGCCTTGGAAATGGTCTTGAAAAAATTGAATTAATGCTCACTTGGGCATCTCCATGCAAATTCTTTTCAGAAAACCTCAGTTGTAGACCGAAACAGGACCATTGAAAGGGGAAAATAGAGGACGCAGAGCACCAGAAAATGTAAACTGCATCATTCCTCCCGGCCTTCCCTCAAGCATTAAATGGGATTTCTGCGGCTTTTTCAGTTAAAAAATATCATAAATCATTTCACTGGTAATTCTTTCCATTGCGCTAAGTCCCACTGATTTCTGTTTTGTGTTTTTCCTTCACATCTGGTTTGCTGGAAGAATGTGCTTGATTTAATTATAACAGTCCAGAGGAACTAGACTGAAGACGACAGAATGTAACACTGCCTCCCAGCTGGTAACTTGCAGATACGAGAAAAGGCTTGGTTATCTCTTTTGCTCCCAGGCTGTGATAAAAAAGCAAAAACCAAATGCAGGACACCGAAATGTCCCAGCGACAGAATTGTGTTCTCGGAAACTGCACGGAATTTGCGTTGGTCCACCCAAACGAATTTGCACAATTTTCTTTCTTTTTTGTGTGCGTCAGTTGTTTTTCTGTGGCGCGAGGTTTGCATTAACTTTGCTCGTCTCAGTGATGGCAGCAGATCTATTGCTCGTCAGATGCCAATCACAATTACACTGTTTCACCAGAGGTCAACACAAGTGTAACGCAGCCAAGATGAATCTGACAACATCATCATTTCAACCTTTCCATTTTCGACCGACGATTGCAAACATCTCTGCTGTCGACTGCAGCAAGCAAAGTAGACTGAATCTTCCAATGCCACTGGAAATCGAAATGAACCTGCAGTTTTATCTGAAAGAACTACAGGAGATAAAAATGGTCGTTGTGTGCGAAACTTTGCTTTTTAAGATTCCACTTGTTGTTGAAGCCAGAAACGCAAACTTTTCAATTGCTGAGTGAAGAATTTTGACAAATGTGGCACGATCAAACGGGTTTTTTTTTCTTTCAGGAAAACGATCTGAATCGGTCTGTTTCGTTTCGCCTCTTGTCTGCAGCTTCCCAAGAAACACTCTCCACGTGAATGTCGCGCCTGCTGCAGTACATCAAGATCCTATTCACGTCAGGGCGTGACGCTAAAGAAGACACTACACCTTTAGAAATATTGGGTAATGAGCTGTAGAGATAGAGTTGAAGAATATGCTCAAACAAAAACATGGCAGTTATCCTAATATAATGGTGGCACCATCCTCGTTAAGTTGGTCGCGGCCGGTGAAAGAAAGACAGGTTGGCCGGAAATAACACTTGCTTCTTGAGGGAGAAGAGAACAACAAAGTTGTAGACAACATTTCTCTTGATGCCTTAGGTCAGGAAAAAACAAACATGCAATTCCTTTTGCAAGAAAAAAAGGACGGTCAATTTTTTCAATTTGTGACCTGAAACATTCTTGGCAGACCAGGTCCAAAGTTGTTTCACGTTGAAGGGTTGTGTAGGATTCTTCCACAAACGAGTGCTCAATGGAAGGAATCCTGAAGGACCCAGAGCAAATCAGACAACAGAGAAGAGCCCCCCACTATGGGGCAGAGATAATGAGGGCGGGAAGGCCTCTGATTGGTCTAGAATTCAAAATCCAGCCTTCTGATTGGTCCAGAGGCCAAGTGCCCC
>JAAUXT010020421.1_pt1 | contig 32070 bp, 30 predicted proteins | sample 7278171 | NCBI WGS metagenome assembly JAAUXT01 (sample SAMN14350112, study PRJNA611818) | marine sediment metagenome | isolation source: surface marine sediment (1.8m) | place: French Polynesia: Moorea | collected 2018-08
AATTACTGCAGAAACCCTGATGGATTACGTCCCTGGTGCTACATCAATGACACAAGAACATCTGAGGAATGGGACTATTGTGATATTTGCCTCTGCAAAGACAGTAAGTTCCTTCAGAACACACACACCTCATGAAAATCTCTTTTATTGACTCAAGATTGAGTCAGGAAACTTCATAAACAGTGCATTTCTCTGTCAAAAAATAACCATTGTTCTAGCAGAACTTCACACTTAGAATTTCAATTTTTGTTCAGTCATCTATTTTTTCTGGTGTTCTGGTTCCATCACAGAAAACCACCTGTCTTTGTATGTTTGATGAAAATGGAAAGGAATATACAAACAAACAAACTGGGAATGTTTTGTGAAAATCAAACATAAGTTTCACTCAGTCACACCAGCTGAAAAATTGAGATCTATTTTCAATCTGTGTTGTGTGCATGCTTTGTTTTTCAGGGACAAAACATTCACAGAAATTATGTGATCTGTACTCAACAAGTATGCTTTGATTCTAGCTAGGTTGTCTATGTCTCCTTCTTGCCATGATTACAGATGAAACAGAACCTGCACAGGAGACATGTTTTCTCAATCCAAAAGCACCAGATTACAAAGGCAACAGGTCTGTTACAAATGATGGAAAACCATGCTTGAAGTGGGCAGATCACCCAAAAGAAATATTTTTCCATAAAGCACTCCCAGAGTGTCTATCAGGTTTGTTTTTCAACTTTTAATTTTCCTTTGTATCTATTGACATGACCTACAGCTATTCTTTCAAGCTAGGTCAAGGAAAAAGAAGACCAAGCACTGTGTCCTCATGAAGCACAGGATGAAAAGTGTCATTGGCACAGAAATAATATGTTTGTTGCTTCCAGAATTGAGCAACTATTGCAGAAATCTGGATGACAAAGAGATGCCATGGTGCTTCACAAGTGAGACAGAATGGGGATATTGTGATGTAAGCTGTAAGTAGACACAGGAGAAAATTGGGAGTCTTCAATCTTCCAGTCTCGTGAAAATCCTTCCAGGCTTCTCATTCCCTTCCACAAAATATCCTACCAAAGTAGGACCAAAGTCCTTGTCACAAATTTGGTTTTGTGTTCCCTGAGCTCTGCAATTGATTTTTGCCTCAGGTCCTACAAAGACAGATCCAAGTCAAACATGCAAAAAGAGTATCAAGGGAGCCGAATACTTGGGAACAACAGCAGTGACTCAGTGAGAGTTTTGTCTTGTGTTTCTTTCCAAGCAAGAAAATCCCTGAAACTAAATCTTAGCCAAAACTGTCAATGGCTTCATGTAAATTGTGTCCATTAAAATTATATCTGTTTCTCTGCCATTTGTTTCATGAAAGGTATGGTTACAAATGTCAGAACTGGGCATCTGACAAGCCACATAGTCATAAGTACAACAATGGCCTGGATGACCACAAGCTTTTCCCCGATGGAAGCTTCTATGCAGCCAAGTAAGTTTGCTGTATGGTTACAGAGAGAGAGAGAATTGTTTCTATGAAGGTACACAGGCAGAACCACTGCAGGTGTGTACATCATCATGAACTGGTAAACAAAGAAACTTATCTTTGAACAATGGTTCACAGTAAGGGCTGTGAAAACAATGATTGTTGTGAAGGTTATGCACAGCAAAACATGACACACATATCCAGGTCTTCAGTTATTTTCCCTGGACAGGGAACATGGTTCCAGCTGGTGAGCTGAATGGCACAAAGCAAGCATATAGAGGCCACAAAGTGTCAGATCAGTTTTTGAGCAAGTAATATGTCAATGAGAGCAGGTCTACAAGAGTGAAAACTTGTAAAATGACTGCTTCATTGTCAATTCAGTGGCAAAGAGAAGATCAATAGTTTCAAAAATTTTACCATGACAAAAGAGGCAATGTTTTGTTGTTCATTTCATCCAGAAATTACTGCAGAAACCCTGATGGATTACGTCCCTGGTGCTACATCAATGACACAAAAACATCCAAGGAATGGGACTATTGTGATATCTGCCTCTGCGAAAATAGTTAGTTCATTCAGAAGACACACACCTCATGAAAATCTCCTTTATTGTTTTAAGAGTGAAGTCAGTAACCTTCATAAACAGTACATTTCTCTATCAAAAAGCAAACAAATAATTTCAGCAGAATATGCTGGTTTCAATTTTAATTCTTGTACAGTCTTCTGTTTTTTTCTGTTCTGACTTCATCACAGAAAAATCACCTGTCCTTGAGTGTTACCTTGATGAAAATGGGAAGGAATATACAGGCAAAAGAGCTATTACAAAAGATGGCAGAAAATGTTTAAAGTGGGCAGACCATCCCAATGAAATCTTCTGGAAGGTAGCAAAGCCTCAGTGCATGCCAGGTTTGTCAATGGTCATTTTGTGTTGTCTCAAAAGTTTGACACCTGTATTTATTTGGTTGGGTAGAGATTAACCTAAATGAAACTTGCTAAAGTATATTTATTCAAGCCTCAAAAGAAAACAAATCACCTTAATATTTTGCATTTTTTTACTTCCAGATATGAAAAACTATTGCAGAATTCCCGACGACAAAGAGAAACCTTGGTGTTTCACAAATGAGACAGAATGGGGTTTCTGTGATGTTTGCCCTTGTGATCAATGTAAGTTACAACGAAGTGATTGTTCGAGACCCTTCACATTTTTGCACACTGGATTCTTTGACTCAGATAAATTTCAACAGAAAGTGAAACCCTGACATTCCTCTTGATGGGACTGATTATCTTGCTATCAGAAGTTTCACGCCTGAATCTTATCTGGTTCAAACAACATCAAGTCTCCTCCAAGTGGTCATCCCTTTATTCCTCCAAATTATATGGAATTGTTTTGTTTTGACCTCTTCACCCTGATCTGCATTTCTAAAGGGTGTCTTGTCAGCACACAAGGCTCCTTCCCTCAGCTGCATCAACAACTAAACAAGTTGATTTGACCACTGGTTCAAAAACTCTCTTGCAGACAAAGACTGCACAAAAGATCCTTGCTCACCTGCTGGAACATTGGCCTGCAGAGAAAACTTTTGTAGTGAAGAAATGCCAGTGCAATGTGAATGCAAACCTGGTTTCTATGGACCTAGATGTGAATTCTGTGGGAAAGGTGAGTGAAATGTCCAAAAGAAAGTGATTGCTGAAAGTGTTACTTTGAAATGTTTGTTACTGTTTCCAAAATGTCTCTATGTACACACAAAATCCGTCAAAAGTGTCTGATTGAGTGTGAACACTTCCCCTTTTGGTTTGTTTCAGTCTCAGAAAACAAGCATGACAAACTTTGTGCTTTCCCATTGAAATATGAAGGCACCTGGTTTTTTGACTGCCGTCTTGATGGAGTAAGGGCTTGGTGCAGTCTTGATACTGTGTACAATGGGACATGGGGCTACTGCAAGACAGTTGACACCAGTCATTGCCCAGCTGGTGAGTCTCACAAGGCAAACAAAATTGTTACTCATCTTATCTTCTGTTGGTGGCTGAGGCTCAAATATGGATTCTTTATGTTTGGTAGCTGATGAACCAACTACAAGTGACTGGGCAGGGCAAATTCTGAAAGGAATATCCAAACTAAAATGCCCTTCAAGCATTCCCAACAACCTGATGGTCTATGGAGACAATGCACAGGTTGTCTTGACAGCAAACTTTGACCCTAGATTTGTCATCATGGCTGCAGCAGAATATGAGAAGGGCAGGGTGGTTGTTTCTGTATCAAGTGAATTTGGGCTGGCAAATGATGCTTCTGTAAGTGTTTCTTTGTCTATTGTATGGTCTGATATAAATCAGTGTCAGCAAAACCACTCTTGATTTGATAAAGTACAAGTTTGTTCTGTTTGTGCAGTTTGCAACTTTGACTTCCAACATGAAAAAGTGGCTGACTGAAGGTGGTGCTGATGTTGTGGAGGATATTTCTGACAAAACAGAGTTCAAAGTGTCTGATGATACAAACATTATAATCCTCAAAGGAACCAATGAGAAGTGAGCTTGTTGCTTGTTTCATCCAGTTATCTTAGAGAAATATGAAGGGAAACAACTGAAAGAAACATTATTTTTGATAGGTCCAGTGATTTTCTACTGGCTGTAAAAATGTGGGTAGCAGCTGGAAAGGGTTTGATTCTAGCTCTTGACACCTGGTACAAACAGCACTCAAAGGATTTTCTGAATGATCTGGGAATGTCTGTGGCTGAAAAGAAGTGGGATTGTCTCACATCAGAATTTGAAGTGGCTGCCAACAGGCCTGTTGCAGCTCATGTAGGTAAGTGTGAGAACAATGATGACTGGGCCTCATCTTTGGGTGTGCATACCTAATGGAACACAACAGGATTCTGAATACAAGGTTTCCACTGAAAAGGACAATGCATATTGTAGGCAACCTGGTGGAATCATTCAGAGATCTTGCTGACCTGAGCAGGAATTTGATGTACTATAATGAAAGGAAAATCCCAGCTGAAATTTTGCAAAAAGTGAGACCCAAAATTCTGGAAAGTTTCACCCAATATTCAACCTTGTTTGACTTCTACCCTGCCCCAGATCACAGTGTTTCAGGTAAGCGTCTGTGAAGATGTACTTTTCTTCGAAATGGGTAGAGTCTAACTAGAAACAAATCAGGCAAAGTACATAACAAAGCAATGTATCAAGTTCAGGCACAAAAGGTTTTTCCACAAACCATGGAGAACAAGGCAGTTTAGAGCGTAACAGGCATTGTTATTTTGGATGCAACTCAGATGAAACAAATGTTTAACTAGAAGTTGCATGTAACTCAGTATATAGGCCGATTGAAGCTTACTGAGGGCACTTACCGTTGGAAGCAATGTTCATTCATTGCAATTAGCATCATTACCTTACATTTCTGAGCCCCCAAAATAGCTCCAAATGGACAATTGTGTTTTTTCACTGAGCTGGTGGCCATCTTGGATGACCTACTTTCCCAAACATATCCTGGTTAGCTGTCATGAAGTTTGGGAACATGCTTGAATTGTTTTTGAGTGGCCACAGCCCTTCAAAGTGGCCAGAAATTTACAGCATTTTCAGAAAAAAGATGGCTTCCATGTTTGTGACCTACTTTTTAACAATTGTGGGTGACTCTGAGTGACAAAAGGAAAAACCTCAAAAAGTTCTGTTGTTTTGAAGCATTCGCTGTTGAGTTGTAAATGGCTGGATTTTTGGAGGCCATTTTGAATATGTTACTGCAGTTGTTTGCCTAAATACACAACAAATTTTGAAAGCCTATCAAGCCCCTCCAGCTTACTCTGAAATAGTTAACATTCATAAAAAAATGAGCCCAGGATAGCCTGAAATGTGTTTTCTGTCAAATCCAAGATGGCAGCCAGACCATGTGACCTAGATAATTTTGAGTGACCCAGAGTCACTACAGGAATGATCCCTGAAAGTTTTGTTGAAATTGAAGCATTCCTTACGGAGTTGTAAACAGTTAGATTTTTGGAGGCCATTTTGAGTGTCTTCATGAGGTCATTCAGGTAAAAATGCAGCATGTTTTGAAAGCCAACAAATGCTTAACATTTATTAAAAAAATTGCACCCATGATGGCCCTCAACATGTTTTCTGTGAAATCCAAGATGGCAGCCAGATCATGTGATCTAGGTATGTCATTTTGGGTCAAAGCTATAAGAACACCCATTGAGGGCTTTGGTGTGAAGGGAATTGAGCTGTGATGACTGATTGTCATGACAAAAAGACAATAAAAGAGATGTTGCATGCAACTCAATACAGGCTGATTGAAGCATCCCAATGGCACATACAATTGTAAGCAGTGTCCATTAATTGCAATTTGGCATCCTACCCATGCACTTCTGGGCCCAAAAGTAGCCCCAAATGGACCATTATGTAATTTAACTGAGCTGGTGGCCATCTTGGAAGACCTACTTTTCCCAAAAACATCCAGGTTTGCTGGCAACAAGTTTGGGAACATGTTTGAGTTGTTCCAAGTGGTCACAGCCCTTTAAAGTGGCCAGAAATGGTATTTTCAGAAAATAATCAAAGATGGCCACCATATCATGTGACCACTTTCTGATAATTTTCAGTGACCATGAGTGACCAAAAGAATTACCATTGAATGTTTCATTGAATTTGAAGTATTCCCTGCTGAGGTGAAAACAGCCAGATTTTTGGCAGCTATTTTGAATATGTAAATGAGGATGTTCAGCCAAAATTGTAATATATTTTGAAAGCCCTATACCCTCCAGCATATTCTGAAATGGTGTACATCAATAAATAAATGAGCATAGGATGGCCCAAAAGGAGTTTTCTGTCAAATCCAAGATGGTGCCCAGACCATGTGACCTAGATATGCTGTTTTTGGTCAAAGCCATCAGCACACCCCAAGAGGGCTGCGGAGCAAAGGGCATGACCTGTGATGGCTGGTTCAAACGCCTTCGTGCTTTTTGGAGACTAAACAATGAAAAATCCAAAATGGTAGCTGGACCATGTGACGTGATTTTCTGTTTTTGGTCACAGCCGTTAGAAGACCCTCAGAGGGCTGTAATGCTAAGGGCATTGAGCTGTGAAGGCTGGTTCAAAATCCTTGGCGCTTACAACATTCAAGGACAAACAAAAAAGAACCCGATCGAGGTGAAAACCATAGAGACTGATTTCTTGAAAATCGGCCTGTAAAAAAGCTAACTGAATGACACCAACTTTTGTGTCCACAGCTGACATGAATAATTTTTGTAAAAAGGCCTGGCTGTAACAACATTCTTCTTTCCATCATTCCTGAACAAAACCATTCTGCTGACAGCTTTACACCTTCAGTATTCAAACAAAAAGTGAGGCAGAGCAGATAAGTCAGGGCTACTGAGAATAAAGCAGAAACAAATTTTATGACTTTGGCTTCACCACTGTCAGTCTTGTTGGCCAAGGACACCCACATCACAAATTGTATCTTCACAGTGTACGCAGCACATTGAATAGTTTCCTCTCAATGCAAAAGTGATCTTGTGTTCTGTTGCAGGCATAGTACAATCAGTGGCAAAAGCCTATTTTGAGGTAGTTCTGCAGAAGGATTTGGTGGACAAAGCTCCAAAAGTTGACAAATGGCCCGGAGACTTTGCCACTCCTCCACAGCTGGTCAAAGCAGACATTGAGATTGACTCATACTATACCTATAGTGAGAGATATTTCACTGGTTATTACCTTCCAGCAGGACAGGAAGCTCTGCTAAAGGTGACAAAGCTATTCACTTGACATCATCATGCTCAGATGTACAAGCCACATTTACAATTGACATGGTACAGTTCATTTTTCTTGCTGAGCATTTGAAAAACCAACTTGCTATTTTGCTTTCACAAACTTGAGTCCAGGTAATAGAAAAAAGTGGTGACAAGCAAAATGGATGGGAAGTTTGGATCAATGTCAAATACACAAATGTTGTTGGTGGGACATACTACACCAGGTGGCCTTACATTGAGAGGTATTTTTCATCCTTGCAAGGATGTTTTGTTGTCAGAATGTTGTGTATATTCAGTTGAGACACAGTTTAAAAAGTGAGCATTACTTTGCTCCCAAGTGTCAACTTCACACCAAAAATGTTGACCCACAAGAAGAACTGTCTAAAAATGTTTGAGATTGAGAGTGAGATCAAACACCTGCAGACATTTACTCCAATGTCAAGTTCTTTTCAGAGTTAGAACAAGCAAGTTCAAAACTTCTTTTTATTTCTGAATTTTGGAAAAGCTTAAAACATTTTCAGAAAGATTTATCTCGATGGAAAAACTGAAGTGAAGATGAAGAGTCCCTTTGGAGGCCTCATCATCATGGTCAGTCCTGAAGGGAAGAACTCCATCAAGTTTAGCCTGGAGAAGGTTGTGGAGGTTCCTTGGTTTGACCTCACCAACCCAAACAGTGCCAGTCAGTGGGAAACCAAGTACGGAGATAGAAATATGAACATCACAAGAAACATAATAACACACAGTTTGTTATGTTTTATCATCAACCAAATACCAACAATGATTTATTCAATTGATCTTTTCAGAAAAAAGCTGGCTGCTCCAAAATCTATTTTTGAAGGAAGGTTCTTCTTTCTTGTTCTGGACACAAATGAGGATACAAGAGCAGCTACTGCAGAAGGCATTGAGAGTATGCTAAAGTTTTGGGACAAAACAGTTGAAGCATTTGGCTACTTTACTGGCCTCAATATCACTCATAGGAAGAAAGAGGGATTTGTGACTGAGGTTCAATTACCTGTTGAATGGGCGTAAGTCCTTTGGCTTTCACACTGTGGTTTTATCTTGTCTTGCTTGTGAGATACTCTCCCTTTTTGAGGCAATCAGCAACTCTAGAAAGTTCAAAGCCTTATTGTGATCCACTTCTGAGCAGACAGCATTGCTTGATTGACCTTGTTTGAGAAAAAATGTCTTTTACTTTTATTCATCTTGCAATTTGTGTTTTTGGATTGTAAACAGGCCAGGAAATCAATGGTATCTCTTTTTTGTTTTTCTCTCACAACTCTGTTTGCATTCACATTTTCTTTGCTGCCCTTACAACCTACTACTTTTCAAAACTTTCAGGTTTGCTCAAGCCTATTATCCCATCATGTACAAATCTTCACTGTATGGCTTTTTGAAAGTGAATGAATTGAGTAGTCCACGTCTACATGAGATAGGTCATCACTTTCAGAGGGGCTACTGGACACTGAAGGGCATGGGAGAGGTAAGGGTCAATGTTCAAGGCCAAACAGTGCTTGTTAAAAATAAGTTATTTGGTGTGAACAGCAGGCAGCTTTCAAGCTGGAACATAACTCATTGAGTTCAGTCCCTTCAGTGATTCCCATGATACTTAGGAAGTCAAAGCTGCTAAGAAAAAAGCAGGAGGGGTTCTGCACACAGATGTGCTCACAAAGACATATATGTGTTTGGCAAGGGACACAGAATCTGCACAGATAGATTACACTTTTCCTGTGTGTTTTAGTTTTGACATTATTCATCTATACTTTTGGCTGCATTCAGGTGACCAATGATGTGATGGCTCTCTGGGTCTACAAAGAAATTGAAGGAAAGGATCCCTGGTTGCCAGGTGGTGAAGGCACTGGGCATGTCTGGTTCAAAAGTTCTTGTAAGTAGTTATTTCCAAATCAAACTTTAATATTTCACAACAAGACAACTATATTTTTGAAGGGACATGTTTCCCAATACATTTTCATGCAAATCATAATCTATCTTAGAAATAAGTTCAATGGACAATGTTCATCAGCTCCATTCATCTCTTCTTCAGCAAAAGCAAAAACAATCCTGCAAGAACTGGGTACTGGCTTTAGTTATGCCAAATTTAGTGGTCAGGCAGAATTCATCTTTGCTGAACTAGGACACCATCTTGGGTGGCCATTGATCATGAGAGCAGTGAGGTCAGTCTTGTCATCAGGGTTTGAGATCTCTAGTGACTGTTTGTGTACCCTGTTCTCCAACACAGGGCTATTTATTTACCTTTCTCAGGAAAATGTCAACTATTGACCTGCCATCTAATCAGTACCAGATAGATGAATGGGTCATTCAGACTTCAAAATTAGCTGGAAAGGACCTGAGACCCTGCTATGAATTCTGGGGATGGGAGCTGACTGATAGAGTGAGGCAAGAACTGACGGATTTGATTCTATACTTCTTTGATGATGATGCTACAAGGGACTGGGCTCCAGCCAGAACCAAGTTTATCCTGGAGAGGTACCCAAATGCCACCAGAGAGGTAAAGTCACTTGGATGATATAAAACTGAGTGCAAATTGTGTTCTTCCCTTCAACTTGTTTTCCAATACAGTCCAGAGCTGTTGATTATGTGTTCTGAAGTTAAATATTTGTTGTTTTCAGGAACCTGTGAAAGATACTACTGAGTTCAATAGGTACATCCCTCCTATGGGACCAAATCCCCTGAAGGTTACGAGCCAGGTGAACATGACTGCTGCCTGATCAAGTGCAGGAATCTGCATGAATCCACAAGAGTCGTCAGAAATGGAACTTTTTGGCTTTAGGTTTTGTTTGTTCTTGAAAACAATGGCTGTTGTCTTTAAATAAAACATTGCTTCAGTTTGACTTACCTGCACACTGTTGTGGTTTTGTCTTCCCTTCCCATTGTTGTCTGTTTATGGGCATGACAATGCTCTGTTTACATCCTACTTGAAATGTCCCGATCGTTCAGCTTTTGGTGATTTGCGCCGGCCGGGTACTGGTCAAGTGCGAACACAACAGGCATCCTCTTCCAAAAGTGTGTGTACAGCAGTTTCTCCACGAAAATGGTGCTAAATTGTGTTTATAGTTGCTCTGTAGATTTGTTCTTGGTCAAGAACAAGGCACCAGGAAGGAATATGATCAAAATAGCCTCTTTGTGATTTGGCAGTGTTCCAATCAATTTGCTCTTGCCTGAGACTTCTGACCTTCAGGCAAAATGGGGTCAGTTGTTTGACCTTAAGGTGCAAATCATGTGAGCTCGCTCGAGCTGTTTTTTCCCGGGGTGGATTTCTGGGTGGGAAGCCAGGGAAAGGAATTCCTCTCTGAGTCTGTATCCACACCCAAATTAAACACCCCAGATTTGGGCACAATTTATCAGTGCGACAGTCGAGGGAGGGCGGACAGCCACATCACCCATCATGTGCAGAGTGTGATGCAGGGAGGATGTGCAATACACACAGTCCAAGGTGGGGCCAGAAAATACAGTGGCCTCAGCCCACAATGTATGATCAGGTCTCCTTGGAGATTTCTGAAAAGACAGGATAGCATTGTATGCCACTGTCTCAAACCATAAGTAGTACCATCCAAGAACCGTTGTCCATTCCTGCAAGGGTGACTGTTTGCTTATATGCCTTGCTCCAAGCTGCAGGGACAGCACTTCAGCCTCTGTTATGCGTTGTGACCGTAGATATTTGGCCTTTGTGTTGCGCTACAGGGATGGCACCAAAACCCATGACGCGTGGCGCCAGTTCCGACTCGAGCTCATCAGTCCAATTTCACCACTGACTGCGGTTCGTTGTGGGACACATCACACATCATTTGGTCGCGATACGACCCGTTTGTGGAATCCAGAAGGGAACCAGGCGAAGGAACCCGGTGTCACGGTCCTCACAGACCTCAGTACTCATTGTCGTGGGGGTTCTGGGTTGTATATACCTGGAGGCCTGATGTCTTTTCCAGGGCCCACTGGCTTGAAACCTCCCTGTACCAGCACAAAACCCTGGCCACAGTTTTGCTTTCCACGTCAAAGAACTGAAGTTCGGGCGTCATGGTCTGGACCCCTCAGTGACCTTGATCCTGGATCCACTTCCGGTGCATCTGACACGCAGGCGCCTGAGCCAATCAGGGCTTGTTCCGAGATGGGAAAATGGCGGGAATTTTATTCGGGGTGAAGCCATAAAAGTCACAATGCAAAACTGGAACATGGCGCAGTATTGGCCGCCCCCTTCTCCCTTTATTGCTGCGACTGGAAGTGGAGATGATTCACGTTCCGTTTGTTCCGCCCCATTTGCGCTTCCATTGCAGCGTCCATCATGTCAGGACCAATCACAGTGCGCGGTGAAGTCACGCGCTGCTATTGGAGCTGTGGTCCAATGATGTAGGTCCGGTGGATCCAGGATCAGGGTTGGGGGGGAACCTCCATCTCAGCCTCTGTTTGACGTCAGACCTGAGGTTTGAACTACCATGAGGGGAGGAAAAGGGGGGACTGAATTTCAACTTCTGAAATTGTATGTGTGTGTGTGTGTGTGTGTGTGTGTGTGTGTGTGTGCCGAACGAGAAACGTCTTGCATTGGTTCCAGGATCTGGATCGGGGATGAGGTCCATCCTGGTCTGTGTTCGAGACCTCGAAGGCTTTGGGGGAAAATGGGTCAAGGGGCCCAACCAGCTTGCGTGTGTGTGTGTGTGTGTGTGTGTGTGTGTGTGTGTGTGTGTGTGTGTGTTTGTGTGTTTGTGTGTCAAATGTCTACAGTACAACATCAGGGTTGGGGAAATTAAGGGGACCAGGTAACCAGGGCTGCCAGGCGAACACTCAAACCCGTCAAGAGAGAGATGACCTGGTGTGCGTTTATGGGTCGGACTTCTTCGCAAATTCCAGATCTATATCAAGGGTCAATGCGTCCAACACCAGGCTGCGAGGACGGCGCTGTGTGTGGGCAGAGTCACAGTCTGAGTCAATACAGAAATTGACCCTTCAATGAAGCGTGTGCGGCTCCATGTCCCTATTCCGTTACGACTCTATTTGACCAGTGTCGGATCCAGTGGGGCGCTAGAGGGCACTACCCAGGAGGAGCGGTGGTCATCTCAATTCCACCGAACCCATGGATTCACACTGTGTGCGTCAATGTACTCCATCTGTGTGCAGTCAACGGGTTTCACGTCCACCCACGTCCACGTTCACGTCCACTCCGGGAGGTGGGAACAATCCAGCGTGCCGGGACCCCTGGATCCGCCCGTGGGTCTCGCTCGTCCTGTGCGCCCATGCTCGGACCTGGATCACCCGACCACATCACACAAATGGGAGTGATTCTGAGGCTGGGTGCATTCTGGGTGCGTCAATGGGCTGCGTCGCTGTGCAATGAATACGGTTCACACTGGGTGCGTCAACGCGTCCATGCGAGGTGGCGTTGCGTCGATAGAGCGTCGCGGCGTTTTGCAGATGGAAAGATCAAGTTCCTCGTCTCCCTACACAATGCTGAACACATCATGCACTTTTACAAGTGGTTTTGATCGGCTAAATTTGACGTACATAATACCTCGTAGGCGGACGCAACACTTTGCGTCATCTCAATGACGTCACAGAAACACATCACGTGACGCGCCCACTGAGGCCCTGGCCTCTTCCTCAATTGGTGGAATTCTGAATGATTGTGTATGATGCATGTGATGTGTACGGAGTCCACTGGGCTCGGGGCGTGACCCCTATTGACCGGGTCAGTGCGGCTCTATTTGTGGAAAACCACCAATCAGACACAGCGGGGTGGATCCAGGGCCGGGTTGACGTAGACGACCCCGCCCCCACCAGTACTGGGGTCCGACCCTCGCCAAAGGGGCAACTTTCAACTCAAAATAGATCTAGTGTGCAAGAAAATTATGAAAGGACCAGACACGTTGGACCCAAGGCAGTCATGCAAACTTTGTGGCTAATGCAATGCAAGTGTTTCAAAGAGCCAATCTCCCACCCAACGTTGGATTCCAAATCAAAAAATTTCATCTTGTGAAAACTGCAAGGCTCACTTTGTTCAAGGGGCTGTCGCTCGAGTGTCCTGTTTCTGCTTGGTTTGCACCAACAAGACAGCAAAGGCCTCAAACGCGTTGATCTTTTTCGCAGTGGAGACCCCTCCCCCCCCCCAATATATCCTGTTCAGACAGCACGCATGTCTTACTATGCTGCACGAAAAGCACGTGTTCGGTTCACTCGTCCAAAATGCTTGTGCCAATGCGCCAGGAGGCTCCGCTTCGATAACCCCTATGTTCAGTTCATTTCATGCTAGTGACTGAAATTCTGTGCATGTCTGATACCCTGTAGCAGACACATGCAGGGCAGCCATGCCCCGAGAACTGTCAGTGATGAACAGGAAATATTTCTGTATGTGCTGATACATGTGGTGTGTCCCTTGTTCTGTTCTAATAGCCTCACCTCTGTCTGACTGAATGGGCAGATTCACCTCTTCCTCCTGATCAAGGCATCGCGAAGAAGTTTCTTGGTTTTTGAGGACTTTGCTTGTCAGCCATACGCTAGCGGTGTTGGTGTGAACCAAGCAGGGATGGAACTCACACTTGGGTTGTGTCCAGAGGCCCCTGGTGTTCGGGTCCAGTTGACACCCCCTTGAACAAAGTGAGCCCTGCGGTTTTCGCATGCCAAGCTGAACAATTGGAATCAAAGACTTCACTTTCAAGAGCTGCGGCACGCATGCGTTACGTGTCAAACTGCAGAATGAGGTCACTGCTGGCCGCGCGTCTACAAAAGAAACGATAGACGTGTTATTTGAAGGTCATTGGGGAGACTGGAGCCCAGCAGGATTTATTATCAAATAAACACAGTTTGAGTGACAGTAGTCCTGCAAACAATCTTTGAATGAAGTTTTAGGATTTTAGGGTCTTTGTGTTCTTGGAGGTTTTCCTTTCTTAGTTTGTGATTTTGTTTTTGTCTATGTTTTTGTCAATGCATTTGCCAACCTCATGAAATCACGTGCAACAGCATGATGAGTGAGGCAGGAATCGAGGGTCGCTACACAAACCACTCGCTCAGAGCAACAATAGCGACCAGGATGTATGAAAAAGGCACAGATAAACAGCTAATTCTCGAGGTGCTTGGGCACAAATCGGACGCCATCCGTAAGAATAAACACACCTCTAAAACTTTGATGGAGAAGGCATGCAAAACTGTTGTTGAGCGAGACATATATATGTGCAGTGACCACCATGGCTGAGGTCAATGAGTTCAACATAGATCAGGTCGACATGACCAAGTGTGAGTCCTCCAAACATGTTGCCTTGTCACAAGAAAGAATTCTGTCACTCAAACAAAAATGTCAAGTGCGGGGGTCTGTGTCATTTCCTGAAAAAAACTCAACAAGGTCCAAAAGAGAAAACGCAATGTGAAAAGACTGTGGCTGAGTCTGAAATTTGAAAAAAAAGTGATTTGTTGCACTCAATTTTGTGGCGCTTGTGAATTTTTGTGAAACTCACTTTTTTGTTACAATACAGTTGAGGAAGTCCACTATGTTGTGCCAGACCCAAAAAGTTCCAAATCTTGTCATTTGTTCGTCACATTGATCAGAACTGCCGGACAGAAGGAATCGAGTTCGATAACTAATTGGCTCAAATTCGAACATGGGCCTCACAATTGGCTGTTCTCTCCGCCAATGACATGTTACTGCTACAATATGTTTTTTGTTCTGCTTTTTCATGAGAAACAACCACATTCAGAAAATACGGAACTGCACACCACAGCTGTCGCTGCAGCGGTACTCCTCGTCACTGCAGAAAAAACACACATGAGAAGATGAAAAACAAACAGAAGCACACAAACAAACACACAATTTCACAGACAAGAACACACAAACTTGCCAACTCAGTGACTGAGTGTGTGAGTAAGTGAATGAGTGACTCAGTGCATGAGTGACTGAATGAGTGAATGAGTGAATCAGTCAGTCAGTCAGTCAGTTATTCACTTGGTCAACCACACACACTCACTCACTCACTCACTCACCCACTCACTCACTCACTCACTCACTCACTCACTGAACCACACAAACACAAACAAAATTTGGCATGTCCTCCACAGAACACACACACTCACCTCATACACACATACACACACACAACTAACCCCTTTTCATGCCAATATTTCTTCTCCTTTGTCTGCAACACAAATGAAGAAACATAAAAAATGAGGTACCTTGCAGCAACAACACTTTTGGTGGTACTGTACCCCTCATAACCCACTGAATCCATCCCACACACTGTCACAATTCATCTTGTGTTTCTGCTTTTTCTGTTGCTGCTCCGATAAGCCTCAATCAGTGTATTGTCCCAAGAAATGATATCCTGACATTTCCAAACAGCAACAAATTCAGTATGTCAAAAACTATGGAGTCACATGATCTGAAGTGCACTTGACACAAACTCAAAAAGGAAAAAAAATGAGCAACCTGCAAATGCCTGGAATTCTATTTTCTGCCAAGGCATGCTCTTTGCTGATGTATTGCGAGCACAATATGCAAGCAAACACTTTCATACCAGTTCAAAACAGAAAATGCCTGATAGTGTTTGTTCACCAACACGGCCATGGCTCATCAACTTTCAAACTTTGTTTATTCAATACAAGACAAAGAACACTTGAGCTTGAACAGCATATTCTCTTCTGACACTCAGTTTCTGAAGGAAATGTCTGTGAGGCACCTCCAGGTAAAAAACACAGTTTCCAAACTGCGGATATTATTTGTGAAATAATGACACACAGTAATTCAAGACAGACACAGTTCTTAACCAACTTGTGTTCTGTCAGACCCGTGCTATTCAAATGTATTTTTCTTATTTCAACTCCAGACTGTGAGGGGCCAAGTTGGCACTTCAATGTTCCTGCAAGATTCCAAACTCAATTACTGAATTGGCAAAGCCAACCCTCCTTCTATGAGACTGGAGTGTTGTATTTGGTACAGCTAATTGGCCAATAAACTGTGATAGCTGGAAATGAGAGTGGACTGATCCAAAAAGCCTCTGCATCTGGTCTTTAGCCTCAATCATGTCTCTTCAGACTGAATCAGGTGTTTCTGCTGCAAATGTTTTGGAAACTAAATGATAAAACCTTCTGAACCCTTGGAGGCAAGAACATGTCAACAAGTGTATGACTTGAACTGCTCTGTGGTTTATTGGCTTGAGACAAGCTCTCAGCAGGCATTTCACACATGTTGGAATTGGGGCAAAAGTACATGCATGTTAAAGCAGTTTGACCTCAACATTATGGTTTTGGGGGTTCAAAAATTAACTTCAGACCATGAAAAATTAGCAAATATCAGGGGTTTCTTTTTCAAGCCAATTGTTATTTTGCCCCAAACAGCTTGTTGTGCATCTGTCTTGTTTGCATTGCAATGTCAACTCTACCAGACAGACCAAACAGAAAACTAAATACAAAAAGAAGTGCTCACAAGCAGGGATGTCTGAGTGAGAACCTGCAGACAATATGCCAGGGTCAATGCTGGAATCATAAGAATTTGGCAAACTTGGCCTGCACAAAGGCATAAAACATGGCCAAGATTACTGTATGGAAATCCAAAAAGAGACAACACTTGCTCAATCTTTGCAAAAGTGATTGACACCAATTTGAGACATTTCCATTTGGATTTGCAACTCATATGAATGCCAGTGCTCATAAAAAGACACCAGTAATTCTATAAGTATTTTCTCACATTCACTCTTTTTCCAATTAAGAGGTGTATGAATACCAGCGCAAGTGTGAAAATTCAGCAGAAACCAAATATATAACTTTTCAGCTAGAAAAGAGATTACATTGCCAGATGGAATGTCTTCTGTGTTTCAGGACAGAATGCAAAGAATATAGGACAGGGTACTTGATATTATAGTTGAGGTTTCACATTGTTTCATTATGTTGTGTAACACCAAAACAATCAGGCAAAAAGGTGCCATCTTGAGTGATGAACCCAGGCTTGAATTTTGTTGTTTTCTTTGTTTCATGCCTGGCCAAATCAAAGCACATTCCAGCTGGTTTTCAGGTGATTTGAACCAACATTGCACAATGTATGGTGGTGAAAATCACCTACAGGCATCAAAAAACAAAATGTGTGAATGCAAGTTTGAAAGTGTTCTATTTGTTCAATTTTCATCATGTTTGTTTTTCTCATTCACTTTCAAGCTGCAGTTTATGCACAAAGTATCAAAAGAACAAATTATTGATTTTATGTGTTTTTACAGCCAAAAAACCAATATAGCCAACATAGTGAAATTGGGGTATGGTTGTATAAATGGCTGTATAGCTTGGAAACAGTTGATTTCTGCTGAAGGAAGTAAATTGAGAAAATGTAGATAATAACTTGGGCAAAATTTTAGAATTGGTGATTGGTTGCTATGGCAACATTTGTTGCTGGTGTTTTGTTGGTTGAAAGTCAAAATGTGATTTTTTTGATTTTTTGGATCAGGCTATGGTGCATGCTGCACAGCAAAATTGTACAAAGTATCAACATTTTATTCTAGTAGAGGCAGAAGGTATTGGTGGTAATTAATGCCTGAGGTATTGAAAAAAATTTCCTGTCTCATGTATGGGCATCATTGGGGTCCGAAGTCAAAAGTTTGAAAAAGTGAAAAAATTGACTTTTTTGAAATGATTTTTTTAGAGTTTTTAGATATTATTGGAGTGTAGTAGAGTTAAGAGGATGTTGAGAGGGCGATTTTGGTGTTTAGTGTGTGAATCAGACAATCCATTATTGTTTGGTTGTCCAACTATGATTTTTGGGATTCAGGCTCTGAAAAGGCACAAAATGTGTTGTCAGCCACAAGCAGGTGTACAAAAAAGTCAATTTTTTTCCATACAGAGATGTTAGAAGGACATTTGGACATTTGGATGATGTGCATATGATAGAATGAGGCATTTATGTATTTTAACCTGGGCTACCATAGGGTCGAATACAAAAAATGTGACAAAATTGGGTTTTTTGGAGAGGGGTCAGGGTACATGTGTGGGTAAATTAGAATGGTTTAAATGTTATTTCATTGTGATATTTGTATGATTTGTGATGAAGCATGCTCTGACATCAGATCCCAGCAGTAGTGACATCATCAGACCATTCTAATTGTCACTTGACAAGGAATTTCCACAAAATAGGTGATTTGGGTTGAAAATATACATGTTTTTTACATAGAAATGACCGGCTAGTCACGCTGATTCTTATGGTATGCTTGCTTTTGTGATCCGATGTCTGCGGGCGGACAAATCAGCCAAAAACCAATTTTGTAGATCTAGTTCAATGGTGGATCGGCGTGATTGAAAGTCTCATTAAAACAGGCATAATGGGCTCTCTTTTGCTTTATTTGGACTCAAAAACAACATTATTTCATTGATGCAGTTGGTATCTTGGCACACCAGAACTTGGGCTTTGATATACAAAGGCTGAGTGGGTGAAATTTGAATTCTTCTGTGAGGTTGTGTGTGATCTAGATCAACAAAGGTAGCATGCAATCTGTCTGATTCGGACACATTTGGTCTTCTATCTCAAAAACCAGACAGCACTGGGTGCTGGCAAGTTCACAGAGTCTGCTCTTAGGTGTCCCCTACATTCTGTGAAAATTTGGGTGAAATTGGTCCAGTAGTTGTTGAGTTATGAATTTTTTTGTGATGTGGGTTGTCAGATCAGGTTGTGCAATGGGCACGCAACAGCAGGTGTGTGTGTGTGTGTGTGTGTGTGTGTGTGTGTGTGTGTGTGTGTGCTTGAGGACTGGGGCCTTACTAACAGGATCGGCTGCACAACATATTTTGGGAAATTTCATCAAGTCTGAAAAAGATTGTCACTTCAATGTGTCATATGGTCAGAGACCTGTCCTGAAAATGTTGGTGGACGCAATGTTGACAAAAAATGTGAAATGTGTTCAAAAATTGAAAATGTCTAAGTATTCGTCAGAACATGTTTTATGGGTTGGAGATTCATTTTTTGACACCGACATTTTTAGGATGGGTCTCTTTCAATGTCAAACATCCTGGTGACAATTTTTTTGGTCTTGATGAAATTTTAGAAAAACTTGATGAAATGAAGTAGTTCTGAAATTTGTTTTTGCAGAAGATCTAGCCATTACACACAGTTATACTTTTGCGCAAATGTACCGTTAGGTGTGGACAGCTTGTGTTGAAAATACCAAGAAAATTGACCATCACCATTTTGTTCAAATCACTGCAAGCTCCATGGAGCTATTTTTTGTGAATGTTGCACACATTTGCTTTTTCCTTTTATGTTTGTCTGCCAAAGCATTGTGTCTTCAGGAAGACATCACCATGAGATTCATGATGAAAGAAATGAATCATGCAGTAACCAAACACTGGTTTTCATACTTGAAAATGCACCTATTCCACAGCTTACAGAATGACTACAATCAGATGCACAGATGGAAGTATCAAGCTTCTGTTGCACAACTTTTGGCCTTCATCTATCTGAAGTGTGAGACACTTATGACATTTTCAAATACGCCTGTTTCCAACACTTCCCCTCCACATGTAAAAATGTTCAGAAATGTTGATAAACTTTCCTTTTACTTTGCCAGTTTACGTTACTACACAAAATATTTTCAATGGTAAGTAACAACAATCTCTCCTTTGTTTGCTTGGGTTTGTCTGAAACTTATTCTTATTTTTCTGAACATGCATGTTGGTCAGCTTAACTGTCCTTGAATTACAAACACAAGTGTGAACAATGGGCAGTCCAAACAATGGTGCTTCTGGAGTCCATTCTTCAGCTTCAATTTTGTTATTAATTGGAATCTGAGAGGTAGAAATGGGGGCCTTCTTTTGGCCTCCATTGGCAGCAAACTGCAGAATATCAACTGAGGAAGCACTGGATAAATAGAGAGAGAGAAAGAGAGAACAGAGACAGATGCAGAGAGTGAGAAAGAGTACAATTGATGTGTGCCTTGTGTCAAATCCAAAGTCATTTGTCTGCATGACCTGAACATTGCTTGGTTCTTTTTTCTTCATTTGTTATTGTAAATTCACCAAGGTACAGAGGAAAGAGGAATATGTGAAAATGTTTGTTTTCAGGTGTTACTTGAACAGGGAACTCATCACCAGAGTTAACCGTCCATCTGAGTATGAAGACCCATCAGATCTTGAACATGCAAAAATGATTACAAAACCTCTTGATACATTCCCTATCTATTACTCATGCAGCACCCCAACAGCAGGTGCTGCTACTGCTGAACCATTGGTAGAAACCTCACAAATGAGATTCTATTTTCTACTTCATAAAAATTTGACATTGAACATATCTTTTCACTATATTATCACATCATACAAAACTACTTTGGATTGTCGCCAAGGCCTGATAGAGATTATTGATGTTGGTTTTGGACTGAGAAACAGCCCTGAATTAAGTTATTTCCACTGTGGTCTTTACTCCAAATTCAGCCAACTATGTTCAGGAAGCAGTGTCCTTTTTATACTTTGTGTTGCATCAGGGAACTACATTGTGACGTCATTGTCTCATTTTGTTAGGGACAGAGGGGGAATTTCAAATGATTTACAAATTTCAGCACAGCACTCTGAATTTCACGTGGGGTGGTTTTTCTACACTGGAATCAAAAATGATTTTCTCTTCCATTTTATGTTTATTCGAGGAAACCATTCTCAGAAGCTGCAAATATGTGCCCATGTTCAGGCTGTTGATGTCCATTCAACCTCCTCAGCTCTACAGGTATTTGATGGACCTGGTAGCAGATGCTCACCCCTCAGTTTGACTCTGACCTCAGATGCCATGCCCCTGGAATACTGTGTTTCAGCATCCACATTCCAAGCAACCATTTTTATCCAGAACAGAACAAAGAAAGTTGAATATTCAGGCATTGCAATTTCCACTCAAAAGGTACTTGTGACAGACAGGGAAATTCACTCCCTCAAGATACCAGACAAGCAGTTGTGCAGACTTCCAGGAACTTGTGCTTTGACCATCAATGCTGACACCACACAGCATATCAACATGACTTTGGAGAACTTCACATACCATGGCAGTGATGACATGGGTGACTGCACATATGCTGGTGTTGCTGTGTATGACCCAATTAAAGGACACACAACAACCCAATGTGTCTCACCCCAGTATCTTCGTTGGTCAACTTTTGATGTGAGATCAAGAGCACCACACTCTATTGCCTACGAGAAATTTTCTAACCACAACATATTCAGAACTTTATTGTCTACTGCAAGCATCCTACAAATCCTAATTTTCAACTACAAGGCTTACAGCAGTCTGCTGTCCTTCTCGATGCACTTGAAAACAACAGATTGTACGGTGAGAATGGTGGAGACATGTTCAACACCCATCCGCATACCTGGAAGCCTTGTCGTCTTGCCTTGTAACTCAGACAAGCCTTTCATTGTGCAATTTTTGCCTTTGGTGTATTCTTATTACCCATTCAAGCTGTGCCATTGGCAAGTGCGTTGCTCCAAATTTTCCAAATGGGGAACTGAAGTGAGAGTCACTGGCTCTGCAGTCCTACAGGAAGGTAAGTTTGAGTGGGCACACAAATGCATGAACAAATGATGGAACATATCCTTTCAAAATATAATGTTCAGTCTTGCCATGGTGCTGTGTGTCAACTGGGACTGTGTAATAGGGGCAAATATTTGAAAGTGTTGTATCATCATGATACCCATTTTTTTATTCTAACTTCTGCCTCCTTGGTCAGCTGCCCAGCACCTGTCTGGTATTTTGTTATGCCTTGGCTGTTGGCGAAATATGTTGGTTGGGCCCAATCACCTAGATTTCACTCACCCTGGTGGAGATATGTCACCAATTCAGGGTTTTCAAAATTTTCATTCTAACCTTCATCTTCAGTATTGCCCGGAGATCAAAAATACATTTTTGTGTTATTTGTTGGCCGTCTTTCAGTTATTTTTGCCAATAAAAGTCAACAATGCTTCATTGTTGTTGCAGGGAGTACTGACAGGTTGCTTTTAATGTCTAGGATAGATAAATTCTTTTGCAAACTAAAACTGATGCACAATGGGCATGAAAATGATGAAGAATGTGGAACATGTGCCCACGCTGCTTGTATTTCACACAAAACAAAACAAAAATTGATCACAAAGGGGCTACAGCTATCTCGTCCAATCTTCTATTTTGGATTCTCAATTTATTCTTCAGAATCTCTTTTACCCACAGAAATTGTTGCAGAACTTTCACCACACTCATCGTACAGCTGGGTCTATCTGGTTTTGCACTTTGTACACCATGCTGAAAATGTCATTCCTGATTTTGATAGAACATACCCTCCACTGATTATTTCTGGAGCCAACCAGTCTTTGAGCCAACATAAGTTTTGTTCCATTGCAAAGAACACTATTTTTCATAAACTTGTTGTTTTGGCAGCAACATTTTTGCCTGGCAAAGTAAGTGAAGATTTGTGCAGAGAAATTTGGAAAAGAAACTCCAATTTTCTCTGTTTTGTTATCACAAAAATCACTTCACATCCTTCTTCTGTCTTCTTCAGGTCAAAATTACTGTGAAGTTTCTGACAACCAAGTTCCACTTGCCATATATTGTTGACCGGCATCAGAAGGATCGTTTTCGAATAAACCCCTGTCACTGCAAACTCAAAGTGCAAACCACTTTTGTGCCCAGAAAACACAGGGATCATTTCACATTGAATCATGTGAACAGTTGGTAACCACCTCTTCAGAATGACTTGGGGAGTAACAGGTGCACTAATTTGCTATTGAGATAGGCTGAATTTGGTTGTATTAGAAACATTCCTCACTTTTTACCGGCCATTATTTTGTGGTCCTATTGTTGGCTCGTGGCTTGTTGAGTAAATCGCTTTCTTCTGCTGAAATTGCACCAGCTTACAAGCCACTCCTTCTTGTACTGATGTGACCCCAGCAAACTTCAGAACACATCACTGACAGGTTTTTTAACAGGGTGATGAAGAAGGTTCAGATTTCATAATTCATTCACCACTGAGTCAAAAATATTATGGTTTGGCTTGTACAACTTTTTTTGCCTAGAAATTGTAATCATATTCCTTAGATCCATGCTGAAAATTACAGCATACAAAAAAACATAAAGTGGTAAATTGATTACAACAAAGCAAGATAACTGCAAAAGTAAAACATCAGTATAAGGTTTTGGCCACTGTAAATGTCTTGAACATTTGTTTGCACATTCTATCTTGGAAACATGCCATAACTTTCCTGATTCCCAACCATAAAGTTTTGTATTTTCCCCACTTAGATCCTGGCAAAAATCCCAAGATAGAAATGAATGGTGACTACAGCAGCACCACACTGAAACTATATTTGATTGGGATGCAGGAGAGATACAATGATATGAGAAAGGAATCAAGAATGCATCACAGGGTCTCCATTGAGGAAGAACAAATTCATGGAAGGAAGTTCTTTGTGTATTCTCATGCAGAGGTTTTGAGGAAAGATTCTTGGCTCTTCAAGGCAGAGAACAGAGAGGCATTTACAGACAAATGGAAAGGTGCTTTTGTCTTTGTGACATGGCAAGGAATGTTACATTATCCTGCTGGTTTATCATTTTTTAATGATTCAATAACTATGAATTTTGAAAACAAATTGTCTTCAAATAATGCAACCATTGTGTGCAAGGCATTGAATAAAACTTTGCCCCTCTTACATAGCAGACTTGACTGGAGAAAGGTGTTGTATTTTCTGCACACCTCTACTTTTGTCCCAGTTATTTCAGGTATTTATGTCAGTGTCCACATCAGATCACAGGTGAGCAGTAGCAATACATTGCTGGGTACAAAACTCAAGTGTGGGTTACATCTATTGCAACACCCCCAAAATGCGATCAAGTTTCGCACAGTTTGCCATAAACTCCTGTCTGCACACATGTGTGTAGACAGGGTTTTCCCGCCAATATTTTTGACACAAAGAAAACTTTTTCCTAAAACATTTTTTGAGATTTTTTTCAACTTGTTTGTTAAAAACAAAAGTATTGCTATCTTTTCCCTCAGGCACTTTTGAAAAAAAATTGAAAATTTTGCTACAAAATGGAAAGAATGTTGCATTGACATTGAGCTTTCCATTGAGCCGCACTCAGAGTGAAACACCCCATCTACACACATGTGTGGAGACCGCCATTTAGGGGTTAACACTCTTTTTGCATGATGCTCTTTCTGCAAAAACAGTGGCTGTGTGACATGCAACAAACTCAGAAATAACATTGCTCATTTGTTTCATTTGTGCCTAATTTCAGACAAAGAGCAACTTGCAAAATTTGGATCCAATTTTGTTCCATCAGAGGAGAAATTTTGCCAACATCAAAAGTTCACAATGGATTTCTTATGATTTTTGCCCAAAACATGGATATTGCATGCCTTATGAGAGTGACAATGAAAAACACAGTGGACTTGTTTCCCAGCTTGGACGATTTTCTGGTTGCATCATGCTGAATTTGTTTGCAGCTCATGACTATGATTTAGTTTACATCAATTGCACTGATACCTTATTGCATGACCTTGTTTGTCAAGAGCACCAAGAAAGTCAACCAATGGGTGACTTGCTTGAAAGTGACACTCAGTACTGCCCTCAAAACACATTCAGGAAAGATCTGTCATGCTTCAAGTTTTACTGGAACACGGCCAACTATTTTGTGAAACATTTGGCACCAACAGCAGCCAAAGTGAGTGCACCACACTTTGAGTACATAATTGCTGCTGTTGCCTCCACAACATTCCCAAGAATATTTAGCACTGATGTCAAGTATCACATAAGTGTTGTCAGGTATGATGATACATTGAATTACACAAAGCATCCTGTAACCAGGGATATGGCAGGTTTCATAATTGTGAATCAGACACATGTTGGACATGTCATTGGTGAAAATTTACTTCAGTGTGAGGATCGATCTCTGTTTTCAGCTATATTCTTTTGTGACAGATCTAAACTGTGTAAAATAAGAAAAGTTTTGGATGACAATGTGGTACACTGCCATGGTTCTGCAGCAAGTAACAAAACAGACACTTTTGTTCACGATGGTGAAAAAGATTCATGCTCTTCTTTGATGTACATCAGTCACAAGGGAGAGTGCCTCCCTTATCATATTACAAGAGAACAACGTGCTCCAGTGTGCAAACAATTTTCTCAATGTGATGGGTTTCTCCTTGATTCTGTATTTGTGAATGATTTAGTGATAGACTGTAGCAGTCATGCTGATGAGGCTGTGATGAAGTCAATGTATGTAACCCTGTCATACCATTTCTGCCAATCAGAATATCAAATTCCCTGTATAAATGGACACCCAAAATGTTACAACATCACAGACATTTGTGTGTTCCAACTGACTGCATATAACACAGTAGCACCATGCAGAACAGGTGAGCATATGCAGCAGTGCAAAGAATTTGAGTGCAACATGATGTTCAAGTGTCCAGACTACTACTGCATTCCTTGGGGATATGTTTGTGATGGAAAATGGGATTGTCCACAGGGAACAGAAGAAAGAACAAGTCAGCATTGTGGGAAGGGAAGAAAATGCCAGTTTTTGTTCAAATGCAAATCTTCTGTCATATGTCTGCATTTAAATGATGTGTGTGATGACAAACCAAATTGCCCATTTGTAGATGATGAACAACTTTGTTCACTACACCACAGAATATGTGTGTCCTCATGTACTTGCCTAACAAATGTTATTTGTTGTGATGACTTTCTCTCCAACAAACTGCTGCTTTCAGATATTTTCAATTTTGAAATTGTAATTTTGTCAGACAGCAAAGCTCCAGCCAGTGAACAAACTTATCCTTTAACTCAAACAGTCCTTCTAAAAGTGTACCAAATGAACTTCAGTATGTCATGTTCCATGTTCAAGAGTGCATCAAAACTGAATTTTTTGGAACTAAATTCCAACAATTTGACACAATTACAAACTAAGTGTCTGCCAATTTATAACACATTGAAGGTTCTCAATGTTGTCCACAACAGACTTCAATTTGTTGACCAAAGTGCACTTATGTTTCTCCAGAAGTTGTTGTTTTTGAACATCTCATGTAATCCAATTACATCTTTGCATGTTGACCTCTTTCACAAACTTGCCAAAACAAAGATCATATCTATCATCAATATCAGTGTTTCTGAAATGGTTGGAAGTCCTGAAGAACTACAAGCATTGGATCACTTGGAAACATCTGATTATCATTTTTGCTGCTTTGTTGAACTTGAGTCCAAATGCTCTTTGCCAATTCCAGGGTACTTTTCTTGTGGCTCATTGCTGAGAACATCTGGACTGAGAGCCACTATTCTTTCATTTGCAATTTTTGTGTTTGTCTCAAACACAATTCACTTGGTACTGCAGTATCTTTGTTACAAATTTAAAGTTGATAAAAGTTTTGCAAATGGAACAATTGTAACAGTAATCAGTCTTTCTGACTTTATTATAGCTCTTGCTTTCACATTCTTGCTGTGTGCTGATCAATATTATGGAGTCAGGTTTGGCTGGAATGCAGTGCACTGGGAGAAAAGTGAACTGTGCTTCTCTGTCAATGTGCTGTTTCTCATGTTCCATCTTTTGTCTCCATCAATGCATTCCTTCCTTGCATTCTCAAGATTGTCAGTTGTTGCAAATCCTATTGACTCAACTTTCAAGAAAACAAGTGCTGTGCAAAAATATATTTTGGGTGTATTTTTGTTGTGCATTTTTGCTTCCTCTGGCTTCACCATAGCAATGTTTCTCCTGATTCCAAACATGGCATTTTCCCTGTGTAGTCCTTACATTGATCCAACTCACACAATCATTGTGATGCAAATTGTTACCTGGTTCACAGCTGTTTTTCTCCTTTTGAGCACTCTTTTCACTATTGTTTGCCACATTTGTTTGACATACCATCTGAGAATATCTCAAAAAGCAGTTCAAAAAGCAAGCATCCAGAAGAAGTCAAACAAGAATCTTTATGCCAAGCTTATCTTGACCACAGCTGTGAACACTTTGTGTTGGGTGTCTTGGGTAGTTTTTCATATTCTTTTCATGTTTCTGGAAGCATCTCCCCAAAGCCTGCTCTTGTGGGCTCCCTCTGTCACCTCTCCCATGAATTCTCTCTTGATGCCTGTTTTACACATATTGGGTACAAGTAGAAAACTGTGTGGATGCAAAAAATAATTGTTTCCCTCAAGGAAGTTGAAGGGTACTCTGAAACACAGATCTTGAAAAACTCTTGGTCAAACATGTATTCACTGGGGTGGTGATTTAATCTTTTTGAGAAAACAGAAAAAGTTTGGAATTTTGTCCAAACAAAGTGGAAACAGTGAAGCAAAATCACCTATCATTTCAGAATCACACTGCTTTTCTTCAACAATGTTCATTTCAAAGTCTGAACCCAATGTTTTAGTTCTCTACACTACAGAAAAGTGAGAGTTCCCAGGTACAATTCCCTTCTTTTACTCTGACAATAGTTGTGAGAATGTTGAATGCATCAGCAAAGGAAACACACTCAGCTGGACTCCACACCAACTTGACCTGAACAGATTTCACTTCAATGAACATTGACTTATGAGATCAGACAGACCATGGGGTACTGGGTCATATCCTCAGGTAAAAATGTGACCTGGGTCACCAGAAAGTTGATAAAGAAAGGCCCAAATTCAGGCTTCAACCAGAGCCTGGACAGAGGACCCAGTGCCGGTACCAAGCACATCACACCCATTTTGCTTGCAAAAAAAATCACATCAATAAACTCTGGAAAAACAGATGAGAGATGTGGTTGATGAGTAAAGGGAGACCAAACAGAGAGCCACGCACATCTTCCTTCAAAACTATTTTACCTGATTGAACATTGGTAATTGCATCCCAATGATGTTTGAGTTACCTTTGAGATGCAAATTACACACCAACAAAAGAATACAGCCCCATGGAGCTTGTCATGATTTGAGAGGTGACTGAAACACAAGCACCTGAATCACAGTGACCGAAACACAACAACTGAAATGCAAAAAGTGGATGAACAAATTGTCAATTTTACTGATTATTTCTGTTATTTTTATCAGTTAGAATGCACACAAATCCTACAAATAATGTGCATGCTGGGTGCTAGTCCCCATGGCCGGACTCAGGTCTTGAAAGATGAAATAGAAAATTTTAAATTCCTTACTTTGTATTTTTTTTATGTGCATGTGACTGTTAGGGGCTTCCATGTTGACATTGACTTCAACTTTTTGTAGTCACTGCACACCTTGTCAGCAGTTTTTAAGTCATCAAAAATTAGTCCAGACCATTTTGTGCTGCATGCCTCACAAAGTGAATTCATGCAGTGAAAGACACTTAAGACACTTTTGAAATACTTGAACAAATATAAAACTTGAAATCTTGTTTTTTTTTCTACAAAAGCAAACAAAACAATTTATTTCAATTCAGGTGATTGAACATTACCTGCAGCGAAATGGTGTAATCAGATTATTCTGCCTGTGGTTCTGTATGAACCTCAGCTTGTATATCTCTGTTTCCTGGCTTTCAAGGGTCTGCATCTACAGCTCACCTGTCTGGTTCCCTGCAAGATGAATAGCAGTTTGCTGATGGGCAACTCAAACTGATGCTTTGTGTCCTGACTCACTTGAATCTTCTCCTGATCCTTCTGCCCCCTTGTAATGTTTGCAGGTCCTTCTCAAGTTGAAGTCTCCACCTTCATATTTGTTTGGCAATTCCTGCATGAGTCACAGCATTGGAGGGGAAAATATTTTTCAAATGCAACAAAATGAAGGAACAGCATAGTAAAGCACTGCACTGAAATCTGTCATGCTGTTCTGTGGAGAGAAAATATTTTCAACAAAGGGCATTGTTTGCACAGAGAATAGAAAACTGCAATAAATTTTAGTGATGGGCTGCACAATTGTTTGCACCAACATGTTTGATATCTGTCATGGCAATAAAACAAGACCCTGGCTTGAACTATTGTCCACAACAGCAGTTGTTTTTTTTTTTGGACAAATTTATTGCTTTTGCTTTTCATGTTGAATGGCCCACAGCAGTCAGCCTTTGTGCACAGACAGAGACTCAGCATTCTGCTGTACCAGCCTTCACTGTTCCACAGTTCCTGCACATCAACACCAGATTCTACAGTTTCTACTCCTTCTGTCATCATTATGGGTCTAAACACAGTACTGGGAGTTCTCTGTGCTCTGATGCTTCAATATGCTGAGGTTCTGGCTGGTGAAGGCACTGGTGATATGACCAGGGTGTCTCGTGAGTATGCCTACTCTGGAGAAGCCTTGCTTTTCAGGTGATTTGAGGTGGGTTGCGCGACTTGGGCTCCAACGAGCCAAATCGGTGCAAGCCAAATCAAAGCACCTGTATGCCACGGGTGAAATAGCCAGAAGGCCTTTCCACTCGCTCAAATCTCGGGTTCCGTGTCGTCTGGAAGGACCTATCCTAAAACGGCTCGATTCTGGGTTCTATGTCCGATGGTGACTCAAAAGTTTTCTTCACTCAATGGAGCGGGCTTATTCAACTCAGGCAAGGATAACAGACAAAGGCTAGAATTCTGGAACACAAAATAAGGGTAAGCGACATGGCCATACTATCTGCAAGTCCAGGGTTCAAACACACTTCTCCTGGAATGATGTTATTGTGACCTTTTATACAACCTCCCATGGGGGGAATCCCATGTGCAATGGTTCAAGGTTATGTCATCCATGACATCACAGAATCGGTCCTATTCTCCCGAATCAGTCCGATTCACCGAATCGGCTAATTCCACCAACGCTGATTTGCCTTTCCTCGGTTTCTCATTGGAGCATGCGCCTCCTTATGGCTTTGTATGGCTTTTGGAGAAAGGACACTCTCTTCGAAGTCCCTTTTCCCAGGCCCTATGCCTGTCCAGTGTCTCCTGAGGTGCACATGTGGCCCACTTCGGCTCTTTTCTGAAAGACTTCACTTTCAGTTTCTCCTTCCTGAATCTCGGATCTGGTGAAATTGGGGCATCAGTGGCAACTTTGTTGTTGACTTGCTGATTCCCTGACCGATTTCCTTTGGGCCATTCTGCATACAGTCTCCCATCTGCTGAACGGCCCATGGCCTATGATCAGACGTTCAAACATGACACCTTTCGCCCCCTGAAGTCCTTGTGTCGCCCCGGATGTGAGCAAAACTTTGAGAATGGCTGATAACAAAACGACAGAGTGCGTTCCTTCACAAATGCCCTGGATATTTATTTTCTGGCCCTTCGGACTCCCAAGTCCAGGTGCAGATCCCCTCCTGTCCACCAGCCCGATGGACTGTGTGACAGGAAAATCCGTTTGAACAAGGCCCTCAACTCCCAACATTGAAAACTCTTTTGCAAAAGTAACTGCCACAATTGCTTTCTGAGTGTCAAGTATAAACCCACAAAAGAAATGAATGAAACAAACACAGTGACATGATAAATCACTTGAACTCGGAACGGATCACTCTGGGTGATATCGCTTCAGTTTCCTGCTACAGGTTCATTTCGGATAATTCGACCTGCCATTTTTGCTGATGTGGAATTGTGTGAAAGTCGAATTATGACACCTTTTTCCACACACATAAATCCAAACCTGTTTTGACAAAAAGTCGAATTATGCAAAAGTCGAATTATGTGTACGTCGAATTATCCGAAAATGACCTGTATCTGAATCGCTCTGGTTTTCAGGAATAAAACTCTTTGGCCACAGGAGTCTTCTCTATGGGCTGGACAAGTCGCGCCAGCTCAAGTCAATGCACGCAGAAATGTTTCACCAGCGAACTTTTCATGAAAAACTTAGTCAATGGTGCTCTTCCCGGCCGAACACACTTGGGTCTCTTCACAGTTTGGTGTGGTCACAAGCAGGGCTGGGAATCTCTGCATCCCTCGATTTCCGAGTCCTCGGGGGTGATCAGGGTGTTCCCGCCACTGATCAGCATCAGCTCTGGTTGGGGATGGGAGGGCTCGTAGATGGTCACCTCCATGTCCACTGTGGTTACAGTCAAGGGGTTTTCACGTTGGGTGACGTCGACTGCAAAAGTGAAGTCCATGTCAATTTTGAAGTCAGAAAAAATCAGTCCAAACTGTTTTTTGACATTGACTACAAAGTTGCAGTCATTGCAGTGAAAAACACTCATTGAAATACTACGTATCAATTCATGATGTCTGCTGCAAAGTTGCAGTTGCTGTAGCAAGTATCGACTGCAACTTTGCAGTCATGCCAATGTGAAAAGAAACCTGCAGTCAATGTCAAAAAAGTTGTGGTCGATGTCAAAAAAAAACCCTGACTCCGTCACCAACGTGAAAAGGCCTTCACCTGTTTGCAGGAGAGCTCCTTCTGCGCTGGGGCTGCCGCCTCTGATTTCGTTCTGGAAACTGCCCTGGATCGGGGCGGGCTCCGCCACTGACAGGGGAGCTCTGACTGTTTCAGCTTGGGCCGGCCGTGAGGGGTGCTGCGACCTTCGGGGGAGGTCCCACCAGGGGCGTCGCTGCTCTGTCGCTTGGCTCCATCATCACCAGGGGCGCTGCGATCTTTATCAGGGATCCCGCTAGGCATGCTGGGGTCAGCGAAGGCGCTGTCAAACCTGGTGGGGGTGTGGCAGTGTAGGGCCTGGAGGTCTGTTCCCGTTGGGCAGTCTTCAGGCCCTGCCGCTCCAGATGGGTAAAAAATAGACCCATGGGTCTCGCGTGATTTGCACCCCATTATCACCCAACAAAAACCAACATTCCAAAGTTGTGTGCTTTGGACAAAATCCTTCCTGCTGCATCATGCTTGAACCAAAAGAAGTCTACACACCAAGAATTGACAGAATTGAACACTATCTTCTTGGAGAAGCCAGAGGAGCCAGGTTGGGCCCCTTTGGCAGGGTAAGGTGTCGGTACCTTTTGGTCTCGTGACAGGTGCAGGTATACTGACAGGTTTCAGCACAGCGACCGGTTTCTCACGAACTTCCCAGGGCATTGTTTCCCCGGAGCTGGCTGA
>JAAUXT010090849.1_pt1 | contig 32055 bp, 31 predicted proteins | sample 7278171 | NCBI WGS metagenome assembly JAAUXT01 (sample SAMN14350112, study PRJNA611818) | marine sediment metagenome | isolation source: surface marine sediment (1.8m) | place: French Polynesia: Moorea | collected 2018-08
ATGTCCCCTACCCCCAAACCCCTGCTTGACCCCACACTGGACCCCCCTCCGCCACTGTACCCCCCCCCCCTGTGGAGAAGACAAGGAGGACAAGGAAGAATCGATGACATCACCGGCGCAAGGGACTTCGCACTGCAGTTGCCTTGAGCACTGCTTCTTGCTTCTTTTTCGGTGACTCGGCCTTGCAAAACCCTGAAGGGAAAACTTGGAACTTGGCGAGCTGCTTCGGGATTACCTTGAACACAAACACAGCTCAATGACCGCTTGAAGAAGTTCATTGAACGGGAGGAAGTTTGTGCTCGTATCACAGACCCCTGGAAAACATAGGGTCGAGGCAAATAAGCAATGTTGTCAGTTGTAATTCGATCAATGACCCCAAATCAATGTCTCCAATAGGGATTCGTGTCTGTTGGATACCGAGACTCCTGAGCTCATTCAATCACACCCATATGGCAAAAGCTATCTTGGAATCTGATGGGTTGCTTCCCTGTTTCTGGTCAGTGGGCTGCGTCAAATGATGTCAAGGTGGCAATCATTGTTTTGGTTTCAAGCCCCATCTGTAAGTAACAGCCAGACTAATTTTTGACGTTGCCTTCCACCCGACGCGACGAGTTGTCCTCCGGGTCTCCCGATGAGACCGGAAGTGGAGTCCTGAGACCGGACCTGCTCCTCCACCAGGCACGGCGGTTCGTAGTACCTTTCCAGCATCCGCAAGAATACACGAACTGCAGCTTCAGCTCCTCAACTGTAGTTTTCAAGGGACTGCCACACCACATCACAAATTCTACGAACCCGATGCTCTGCACATTTGTGAATTGCCTTTTGGAGAAGCTGTGTCTTGTCTTTCGAAGCCGCTGAAACCGAATCCAGAACGACCGGTGTGGCGTGCACATTCACATCTGCGCACAGACAACCGAAACCTCGCACACATGTGACAAACAAGCATTCTTCATTTCCTTTGTGGTGACAGGCTACTGCTATGCTTGGTTGATTGCAAGAAAGAAAGAACAACTCGTGAAAGAACGCTGCTTGGTTTTGTGGTTCACAGGGACGCTGTCTCGATGGAATCTTCCGCAAAGTGAACAGCTCAACAACCTTGTCACGTGTGATGAAGGTGTTCAAACAAAGAATGTCTGTTCAAGAAAATGTCTCTTGTGACAACAAAGGCGGCACCGTGAATTTGGGTATTGAACAAAAACTTGTTGCCCCTGATGCCTTTCCTCTCGGTTTTCCTGTGTTTTGTACAAACTTTCCGCAGCTTCATCTTGAGTGTGGCTTCTATTTTCACCCCGTCAATATAACAGCGTGTCACAAACACTCATTGCAGTGGAGAAAACACACAGCACCAGAAAAGCAGTGTTCTTTACTGACAAGGAGGGCATACAAATTGGTGTTTCCTCACCAAATAAATCTGGGAGAATTACAGCTGCAGACTGAATGTTTTTGAGCAACTCGAAGACGAGCTGCCTCCTGCTCAGTTGATACGAATTCCCGGAGTGGCCTCCCAGATTCCGCTCACCACCGTGGTGACCGCAGATCAAACACTCGGACTGTTAAAATCGTGTGCCTTTTATTCCGCACTTTGATGTTGGTTTCGTGTTGGAACATTGCAATCCGATCAACGAGCAGACAGGCGGAATGTCAGATAAAATTCACTCAAGACTCGACCGACTCGCCTGCGTGGAAGCAAAACCACGTTTCTGTGCAATGAACCTCGCACGAACTTTTTCGACCAGCTTGAACAAATTTGCTTCAAATGATGTTCTTGCGTGACTGGTTCGAATTTGTGAACATGAACAGGAAAGAAATGCGATTCATTATACAAGCTGAGCGAAGCTGCAGGAGATTTTGTCCTGCATACGAGTACTGTTGGTTCTTTGACCGACAGACCGAGCGGCTGACTGAACAACCAACCGCCAGACAGACAGACAAACAGGCAAGACAGACACTTTCCCGAAGGTGATGATAAAGTACGAGGATATTGCTGAACACAAAAAATCCCACTGAACGAGGTGTCCTCTGCAGATATATCCACAGAAGCAACCGTCCTCGTGAGACTTTCATTCGCCGCAGGTTCAAAAGCGGGTATTTACGCTCGTACCTTTGGGACTACAATATTCAGTGGTCAGACATGATAAAAGTGAAAAGCTCTTCAACTTGCGCTGAAGCGAGAATCGACGTTCATCCCATGGAGCGCCCGTGGGTTCAGCCCAATCTCTCTGTACCGGAGGGAAACATTGGCGAGAGGCTCAAATCGACAAGAGTCGGAAACGTTCCGACCCCCGGGCTCCGTGCGACATGGACGTTGACAGAAATGCGGCTGATTCAACAGCCAACTATCCACGAGGAAAGCTCCGCCTGAACCTGGCACCAAACTCCGAAATTCACACGGGCGACGGGTGACACATGCTGATTGCTGACTGATTGCAAGAAATCTTTTCGACGCCAAGTGGTCGATAAAAGCGAGGAAACGAAGCTCCTTGGTTTTCTTGTTTTGAAAAGTGACAAGACGCGAGGATAGTTCCCAATCTCAGCCACCACTTGATCATGAGAGTCCAGAGCCGAGTTGCTCCTACGTATCTTTCCGTTTTCACAGACGTTTCAACTTCTGCACAATCTGAACAGGCGAGCCCGTCTGGTGCCAGGAAACACAGGACACAGGCAGCGTAGTAAGTTTCTATTCAAGTCTGTTCCCATCCATCGAGAGTGCAGGTGTTCTTTTGTATAATTTACCGTATCCGCAAGGAACCAAAGCTGTCTGTCTGGAATAACACTCAAGCTGCACCGCCACACATTCAACTCGGGACAATGGAAGCATTAATCATCAGTCTACACCAAGCAAAATGAGCTTCAGATAATATTTTCCGGATTTAATTCACTTGGTTCGAAGTGAAGTCAAAACGGGAGGGCTGCAAATATTGTCACACAGCACCTCCCTGGGTCGCCTGATTGCAGAGGAATCGGCCCCAAGTGGCCACTTGGTTCCCGAAGTGCACTTGACAAGACGAGGGCAGCGCACAAGAAAGTCCATCGGCCCTTCTGGATTCAGACTGTCCCGATGAAAGGAACAATGACATCAGACCAGATCGAACTTCTGCTGTTTGATTGCTGCAGAGCCAAATTAACTTATGAACCAATGCACACGTGGACTCCAAGGCCCTGGAGCAAAGTGCAAACACCGCCTTTATCGGTAGGGTTGTTCGGGTGCTTTGTGTTTGAGGTGAGAGAACGACAAAAGTGACGAGTTGGCGTGCATGCACGAAGAAAGTCAATTTTAATGCAGATTCACGAAAAGAACCCCACCATTCTCGAGACCCATGGACAAGATACCACCAAGTTGGAAACGTCCCATACACACAGAAAAAGCGTGCACATTGACTCACGACTTATTCTTGCAAACGAATCTTTTGTGAGGATCGACAATTATTCAATTGTTGCTTTAGTTGCTGAGCACGACCACGTCTGTTCACAGATGTAACATCCGACAACATACAAAATTCTACCACGCTGCTGTCACAGAGCCTCTCGTACGTGATCTCATTGTGGTATACATATAGTGAGTTCACCCACTGCAAAAAAAGTTTCCTGTTCAATCATACAACTCTCTTCTCGACCAAAGGTCTCGAAAAGTCGTTGTATTATTTCACAGGAACCATTTTTGCAGCGTGGGTGAACCCTTACTTCCACGTCAAACGAGAAATCGTTTGTACGCCAAACTTTGGCGTGTTTCTTTGTGGTCCTCGCAACATCCGCCTCAACACAATCCGCGTCCCAGTTTTCCTGGGATGAATCTGCAAGATTCAGTCAACATGCAGTCAAGGAACTGTGCGCCCAAGAGTTCCACCACCAAAATTGCTTTGCGATATTCTTTTTGAACAGAAAATGTGCAGATTTTCAGCCGCTGAGCAGGAAAAGGGAAATCATCACGGATACCGCGTGAGAAATCTTCATGGCTTCCGCGCTGTGGAGTTGGCAAATCTTTTTGACAATGACACGATTCAAAAGACTCGTGGTTTGTTGGTACGCTGAAGCTGTTCATCGCCATTAGATCTTCGAGTAAGATTTGACAACGGTGCACTGTGCACGACACGATATATTTCAGCAGATGTCAATGGTCGAATCGAACACCGGGTGCACCAACGTACACGCGCCGTCCCACGGCTTCTGCACTTCAATTCCGACCGTCTCGTTCCTTGCATTCCTCCTGTAGTGGACGAAGAGATAATACAACTTCCAATCACCATTCAGCTTCTCATTTGCCAATGCGCAATCCCAGCTGCGAAAGAGAATTCCATAGTTGTAGCTCACGTCCCCCAGGGGAGTGCTGGTCGAGGGAGGGTTGTACATGTAGCGGAAGCGGAACACGAGGCGAGTGTCCCTCGTCTTCCCACACTCGTCTGGCGTCCATTTGGCAGACAGAACGCACGGGTAGTAGGCGGTGTACCCTGTCTGCACCAGGTTCCCGATGTCAGACAAATCCCGAAGCAGCATGGGATTCTCAAGTGTCAGTCCCTGGTCTCTGATCAGTCCTGTGATGTCAACCCTCCGCTGGTTCAGCAGTTCCTGTTCGTCGAGTCCTTTGAGCAGCAACAGAGAGACTCCATCCAGCCACTGCTTGCCAGGTTTTGGAATCTGATGCCTGCCGTACTGTGAGTACCCGTGACCCCACACGAAGCCGCTCAGAATCAAAATGAGCATCCACTCCACAAACAGAAATCCGAACAAGACCGTCGTGATGGACTTGATTCCCTTTTCCTTGGCCTCCTTCGTGTCAAATGCGAGGAAACGTATGATAATGTTGAGGATGCCGAACACCGAGCTGGCAATCTGCAGCGGAGTGTTCTGATGAAATCGACAAAGCACTATCGCCAAATTTACTGCGCACAGAGGAATTTCTTCCACCAGCATCACAAGGCCGAGTTCCCAGAGCACGGGGAACACTGGGTAGCCGTTGTTGCGCAGCATGCTGAGCATGTTGGCCGTTTCCACGACGTAGAGCGCCGACCCGGCGACACAGAAGGCGAGCAGGGCGTGCAGCTGCGTATCCGACGGCGGTCCCGACACCAGTCCGAACGCGTACTGACCCGACCTGAAGTCCTCGTAGTTCAGCCAATCCAGGGTGACGTCAATGGTGGAAAAGGCGAACATCAAGACGATTAGGATCATGTTCCAGCACCCCATGGCCGAGGAGCCGCCTTGAGCGAACAACACCCGGAATTGATACATGTTGGCTGCCGATGCAAACTGACGTTTATGTTCCTGTTATGGAAGAGCACTCAAAAGGTGAAATTCCCTGACGGACAATGCGAGTCAAAGGTGCTTCGTTCAGAACAACGTCGCCGCTCTTCAGCTTTCACTGCATCCAGGTCTGGTGCTTTTTATCACTGTTTTGACCGTCGCTGTTGAGCAAACTTGAGAGAATGTATTCCGAGCAGCTTGCGCAGGTCCAATGTTTTATGCAAAGTCGCCGCCTAGAATGTTCGCTTCACACAGTCACGATTCTTGCCTGAGAAAGGTAGGCGGACTATACAGGCATAAACACTGCGGATACGGCACCAAAGCAGTCCTTCCTCTGGAGAAATTGTTAATAACGCGTCTCATGCCAGTTTCCACAATGCGTTGCTTATTGAATGCATCAAAGCCGTGAATCACAGTTCAAAGAAACTGCAGTGATTTTACCTGTGACACAGTGTGCGTATCATGTTACAGCGCCCAAATTCAGATCCAGCCACCACTGAGCAATTCCTTTGACCATTGATACGTTTCAAAGGCATGCAATCTTTCTGCCAATATCGAGGCGCCTGGCTGCACTGCTAATTTTGTGCTTAACAAAAACTAGATTCGTACATTCTGCCGGTGTTTTGCTTGAGAGTGTGATGGCTCCTCATGCAGTTGCGCTGGTCAGATTTCACCGCAACACAACCACCCAATGGAGTACGTCCAAGTGTCATCAGCATCCGGCGCGCTGGTTTCAAGAGCTACCAATTCCAGCTCGATGCCACACAAAGCAGTGCTGCATATCGTGGAAGTTAAAATGTCTCATGATCCCAAGAGGCAAGTGAATATCCCTGCTTCCGTTGATGTGAACGTACATATACACACAGCAGCAGTGTACACCGCGTGCGGTGTGCTTCCATGCCTCGAGTTTTATGGTCCTGTTCGTATGAAGCTGCTTTTGGTAAAGAATGGTTCACCCAAACAGTGACTCTCTGTCTGCAAGGCGTCAATCACGAAATATAGTCTGAACTCAGGCAAGCAAGAACAAATCAATTCTGATTCAAAAGATGCCCTTTTCAGTGGCATGTAATGGCGTGGCGAAAAAATAGCTCCATGGAGCTCGCGGTGATTTGAGGGCCAAGCGAAATGCACAGCGACCGAAATGCATAGTGACTGACCGAAATGCGTGAGCAACCAAAATGCAAAGCGAGCGGAATGCATCAAAGGATCAATGCACCCAAAAGAACGAAATAATAAGTAATATACCCAAACCAAATTCATCAAACCAACATAAATTCTTACCTGATATCCATTTCAAACACTTTCCCAAAATCCCAGATTTACATCCCTGACTTTGATGCTTCTAAAAACTGTGTACACATTTTTGAAAATGGAAAAAGAAATGACACCAGTCAAATATCCAATTAATATACTAACTTTCATCAAAATATATCCTTCACCAAATATTTGTACTTTCTGTTGTTTCTGAGACATTGTTAAATTTATGGAACAAAGTCCTAACCCCGAAAATTTGAACTTTTTGCACTCACAAACCCCAAAATTTGAACTTTACAAATTATTTCCTCAAACATCATGAAATCTGAAAAAGACCTAAATTTGAACCTCATGTTCACCAAGAAACTGCTGTCAACATGCTTTCTATCTGTGTGCCTTCAGGTGATTTGTTTCGGTCACTCACCATTCTGGTCGGGTCGCAAAAAAATTTGACCAACCTGAAATGATTGACCAACCTCCTCAAATCACCCAAAAAATCGATCCTTTCTGTGTCAGAAACACATGACAGGTTCAAAAACAGCTCCTTGCGGAGTCATTCCAGATGCCAAGAGCGTGTACACACAGACTTTGAAGCAATGTGCACACAAGCCCCGATCCTTGCACATTTCCCCTTGAATTTCAAATGAGAACTTTTTGTGTGCAGTGCTCGCGGCAGCTGCACCTTCATCTCCACACGTCAAAAGGCAATCCCAAAACCCTGCGTCAGACAAGCTTCTTCTCTGTCTGATGTTTCGTTCCAATATCACCGTGTCACGGTGATCAGGAAGTGCTGTGCCAGTACGGCGGGCTGGAAGGACGGACGGACAGACAGACAGACAAACAGAAATGTTGAGAACAAGGAGAATGTGAGTTTCTCTTTCTCAAAGTTGGAACTGGAAAATCTGTTCTTGAGTTGGGGTGAGTTGAGTCAGGTTGAGCCAGGTCAAGTCAGTGTGACTTCGGTCACATCAAGTCTCCTCAGGTTGGGTCACGTTCAGTCAACTTTTTCGGTTGAGCAAAATCTCATTTCACACAAAACATCTTGTGTCAGGTTAAACTGGTGTTGACGCTGCAAGCACCTTTGAGAAGCAATTTGATGGATTGCAATTTTTTCCAAGGGAACAGAGAACAAACAGCATGTGATCTCTGGTGTCTATGACACTCGACATCTTTGGGTGCATGAAAATCCAGTCCCAAATTTTTGAGACAGGTCCTGAAGTGTCCCAAGACAACACCAAAGTGTCTCACTCTTTTGAAAACACCCACTCTCCAAGCATTTGCAAAAACATGTGCCAGACCACCACATTAAGTTTGACAGAATACACTTTTTTCAAACAATTCCTGAATGTTTTTCTGATAATTTGCGAATGTGCCAGACCATTCACCCCTCTCCTCTTAGCACAACAACAATGTCTTCAGACAGAGGCAGATCTACGCAGAACACCACCAGGGTGACCAGACCAAGCGCAAGATCGAACGATCGGGATATATACGCTGGTGCGCTTGAGTTCAGATGAGAACAAGAGGGAGATCAGACGTGTTGGACATCACTTCCTCTTGTCACTTTGGGGACGGAGACCAGGGTAGTTGAGCAGCTAAAGCACAGGAAAGGTGAACGTGAGTCCACACTTTGATGTTTTCCAATTGCACTTTGCTTTGCCAAGTGATCCCCCGGATTGTCTGCCTCCGGAATGAATCCTGCTGGTTCCCTCCCCGTCCGTCAAACACTGGTTGTGGACACCAGCAATTGCCCCAATCGCTCGGAAATTCAATTCGGCTCACGTCCCAAATGCTGGAGTGCCATGTTCAGCACACAGCTCCACCTTCGCAAAAATTTCACATGATTTAGGTTCGAGCTTTCGGTGAAACTATTGCGACCACTCTGCTGCGACAAGTGCATGCTCAAGCTCCAAGAAGCTTTGTCAGCAGTAGTGGTAGAGCAGAGTTCTGCCGAATGTTGCTGCCTCATTGTGAAGCTTTGTCAACCGAGTTGTGATGTTTTCGCTGCTCAACAGTCACACCAACTGACAAGTTACCACCCGACTTCCATTGGCATCTTCGATTTGTCACCTGTAAAAATCGTTCTTTGCTCTGGGTCATTGTGTGATTTTTAACAATTCGTTCCCTTGACAATAAACACTTGTGTGATGCATCCACAAATGAAAAGCAGACAGATCGAGGAGAAGACAATTGTTCAAGCCCAGAGAGTCTCTGGCTCTTCCCGGCAGAAATTTTTTGGTGTCGCACCAGAGACTCAGAACTGAACTGAGAGCCAGGAACGTCACGTCCCCAGCAAAAGTCAGCAACAGAGGCTCGCTCCGCAGGAGGGGCCTGTGTACGAGTACGAGCATCGAAAAATGTTCCGACAGAACATGAGGTCCGGGTGACGGAAGTCAGGCTCTTGCAAACGCACACGCAAACCGGACAAGTTCCCCAAGTTGACAACGACGTGACACCTGAGAGCCCGTGTCTCTTTGGGTCCAGGCCACGGAAGTAAAATGTCTTGCATTTCTGTTGAGACCTTGCAATCCGAAGTTTGAAGAATGATTGCTGATCCACTGTCCCCTGAAACTGTGCCAAACAGAGTCACGTTCAAACAGTCCAGAGAAGAAGATGAATGCCCAGTGCGAGAATGTCAAGATCGTGTCATTCTTGACTACAGCAGAACGATGAGGACACCGCTGACAGACTGCCTGACGACGACCAAGTTCTCAAATTAATCAAATCACTTGCAGAGGTTAGAAGGTTTCCGTGTCAGTTTTGTCCCTGAAGGTCTCAATACCAGCACTGTTCACACATTGTGTCCACTGCAGGGCTCAGATTGTTTCATTGCATGAGTGTACTCACGGGATGGAACACTTCCAATTGCGTCACTCACAGCCTCCTCAAGGTCTTCCAGGGTGGCAAATCTTATTCCCCTGAGTTCTTTTTTTCAGTCTTGGAAAGAGCCAGAGGTCTGGTGAGCAGGCTGGACGGGTGAGGGTTCTGACACCACTGTAGATAGGATGCATGTGTGTCAAAGCTGCGGTACATCCACGTAAGAGTAGCACAACTGTCGGGGTCTCTTGGTTCTCAAGCTCAGCAAGCTTGGAGTCTTCCCAGGATCTGTACAAAGAGGGCGGCATCAATGGTACGATCTCTCATGAATTCAAAGTGAATGGTGCCCCTCTAATCAAAAAACGGACAAGCATGCACTTGCCAATGGGCTCTGGCACATCGACACTTCATTGGGCATGGCTGATCATAGGTGAGCCATTTGGAACTTTGGGACTTCACCTTTGGGTCAAAAAATATACCCAAGACTCGTCCATTGTTACAATCTTCCTCATGACAGTTGGGTTGTTATTGATCACTCTCAGCACGTAGTGCGCACATTGGTTCCAAAATATTTTGGCGTCAGCAGATGTGGCACAAACTTGGCAGCCTTCCTGAGAAGATGCAACTCCTTCTTGACAATTCTCTACACTGCAGAATGGGCCAAACCAGAAGTTCTTTGGATCCCACCCACCGTCACCCTGCGACCATTGTCAATGACATTTCACACAGCTTGAATGTTTGCAGGAGTCCACCCTGATTTCCTCTTGGGGTCACAGTCTTGATCGGGATGCGTGTCCTTCCATTGCAAAGGCATTGTTCCAAAATCTGATGTGGCTGGAGTGCAAAAGTCCTCTGTCCATACAATTTGCTGGGCGTGCCTTATCGGTTGCAATGTCCATCCAAGCTTCACACAAAAGAACATGTTGATGCACTGCAGCAGTTTGTCTCCAATCTGTCTGTTGCGCAAATGATGATGATTCCGCTGATCCCACTTGGAGCAAAGTTCCACACAGTATTGACCTTCAAGGTCACTTTGAAATCAAACAATGTTTTGCATCTTTACAGACAAAAATGTGAACTCAATGATGTCGACGCAAAGCTGACACGGCGTGTTTAATTGAGCCAGCGTCAGAAAGGAAATACTCCTCGTACTGCCGAATGTATCAACCAGCGCGTGATCAGGGATGTGGACTGATGTCTTGAAGGCAACTGATCATTCGCAGTCAAGGGGACCTGATGATTTTACCCTGATAGATCTCATCATCACTGGCGAGAAACCAACTTGTTTGTTTGAACAAACTCAGGTTCTGCAGCTGCTTCTCAAAAAATTCCCACCAACGGCGGGCCTCAATCTGTGCGTTTGTCTGGTCGTAATCGAGAGGTCTACTCACGTGTTCTGCAAACACCACAAGCGCACGGAACTGAGGCGCGATGTCGAAGGGAAATCCGATGTTCTCCCAGAAGTAGGTGATCGGTGCTTCGTTGCCCGTGTAAAAGAATATTGGTCCTTCTCGCTGGTCCCACCATTTGTCTGAAACATCAAAATTTTGTTGTCACATTTTTCCAGGCCAGGCTGTCAGAACAAAGGTTTTTCGCGAGTGTGTGACAGTTTGGGACAAACTTTGACAATTTTTCTTTGGGGAGGAAGGAACTGCATCCCTTTGGCTCTCCTACATTTTCCAACAGAGAGAGAGAGAGAGAGAGAGAGAGAGAGAGAGAGAGAGAGAGGGAGGGAGAGAGAGAGAGAGAGAGAGAGAGAGAGATTGTTTTCATAAGCCAGACCAGAGGACTGTGTTGAGCTGCTTGGGTGTTGCTTTTGGACGAATCTCGGGTTCACGGGACAAATGCGACGCGTCAAGGTTGGTTTCAGGCGGACTTTGACTCGATCTCAGATTGAACCGAATGGCTGGCCAAATATATTGTTGAACACGGCAAAGTGTACAATGGGGCCATTTTTGGCCACTTCAGCCCGAAATTGTGCATTTTTCAGCTACCATTGACTGTGAAGTCTTTTGTCACGCATTTGGGTTCAAGGTGACTCACTACACTTGACTTGGTTGGAAAAGGTCAAACTCTATTTGGGCAAATCGACCTCAATGACATCCAGAGAACGGGCCCTTTCAGTAAAATGTGAATTCCTCAGCTGTCTCAAGTCTTCTGAACAAATCTTCCACCACAATGCACAGAAAACATCCACAAGGAAATATCACACAACCACCAAAAATCTTGGGGAACTGCACATGACAAATATATCTTTGCTCATTTTTTCTCATGAATGCGTGTGAGGGCTCTTCTCACAAATGGAAGCTTTCTTTTTGTACCTTCAGAGTTTCAGAGTCATTTCCACATGCTCTCCCAAGACCCAAGATCTGGCGAAGGGGCACATGCAAACAGGGGCAAGGAAAATAAAGAATGTCTTCTGATAGACCACAAGTCGAGAGACCACAATTTTGCTTGCGGGCAACTGAAGACTGGTGGGGAACAGACATCAGACACAGACACGGTACCCTGGCGTGATGGGAAGTGGGAGGGTCCACCAAAGCCAGTACTAATCCCTGAAATCGTTGATCCCTTCCCCTTTTTACCGCAAACAAAATCATAGCACGTTCTACCTTCACACATGTACTTTTGCCTGAATGTTGTTGTCTGGTTGTGAGCTCCAGTGAAGAAGTTGAAATGATCAACAGCTTGATCAAACCACTTCACCTCGTACAAAGCCACGGGAACAATGTTTGACACCAAGAAAAATGTCCACCACTGAGAAGTCATTTTTGCAGCTGCTTGTATGTGTGAAGACTTTTGATCCACCAACTAAGTCATGTCCTGTATTCATTCATTCACAACAAGGGGGACACCTCAGTCTTTTTCCCGCTCTAGTTCTGCATGAAACTAAACCGGAAGTCGTCCACGCCATCTGCAGTGAAAAGTTAGACCTACGGTCTACACAGGTAATGGCCGCCGAAAAATTTTGTTCTTACCTTTTGAATCCCTTGTCATCTGCATAAAACAGCATTCTGGCGACCCAGGCGTTTCCAGTTGGAAACTTTCGCATGTGACGAAGGATTTAAGGGCTGTATTGCGTGTCGTTTCAGAAACATAGCTTGGAAACAAGCTTTAAACGAGTCCTTCCCTGGGACTTGATTTCTTCCCTTTCACGTTGCAATGAATGGACCCAGAAAACCGCCATCGGTTTCTCCGCCAGTGCAACTACCATTCCCTGCACAACATCTTGGACAGCAACATCACTTTCAGTTCGGTAAGTACCTGTTTTAATTCATCACTTTCAAGTGGGAACAAGAGAAATTTCCCTGGAATCGGAATTGTGATGCTGTGCCGGTGTCACCTGACATGTTGGCATATGGACACGCAAAATGCACCACATTTCTGAAAGTCAAACACTCATATTGACACATTTTGTTCTCAAGGATCGAACAATTGTGATAAGTGACCAATGGGAAGCACAATTCACAGAAGCTGACCCCCATTCTTTTGCGTTTCGTGCGAACGAACCCACGCCCCAATTTGAACATGTTGATGGAATGAATGCGTGCATGTTTTAGATCACACGGATGGCCGCCGCAACCAAACTGACTGAAAATAGCCAGAATTTCGACCGTAAATTCACAAATATCCCACAGAGTTGTGTTTTGTTCTTTCTTGATGTTCTTCTGCACTGTGTTGGTCAGCAAACCCGCCAACATGCACACTGAGCCTGATGTGGTTCATGATCACCCGTTGTGAAGCAATCACTGGGCATGATGAGGGTTGTTTTCATATTTCTTTTCTTTTTTTGACACCGAAAACATCTGGACCCAAGTTCAGTGGGATCAATCTTGAATGAGGTGGCGCAAATTGTGATGAACATCCCGTCAAACCACTGATAGCACTGGGTGTGAGAGGGACGGTGACATGCAGCACACGTGTCTGGCAACTTTAGACTGGTTATCAAAAAATGCCTGTCAAAAATTGCAGGTACTGAGGTGTGACCTCTTGTGTTTGATCTACGGTCGTACTTGTCCCGCCTCGGTTAGTTTTAAGATTCTCGGTTCGTACAATCGGGCTCCAGCACCAGGTGAATTTGTGTTCACTGTGCAAAACTGCAGAAATTTGCTTGCTGCAGTGAAGAAAACTGAAGTAGAATGAGTTGTGGGTAAAAGACTAGATTTTGCCTCAAAATGTGGAGCCAGTTTGAAAGGTCATCCCAAATGTTTACGTACTTGTCAAATCTTGTCCCATGCGACGTGCAGGGCGTCACTTATGGGAGGGGAAAATATTATGTTCGAAAGCAGATATTTGGTTTGCAGGGAAGTCTTGCACTCTGAGTTGGGTTTTGCCAATCAAATCACTGGTTCTGTGGAACAAAATTGTGACACATCATCACTTAGTACTCGACCATGTGAACAAAATTCGCAGTTTTCTGAGACGTGAACACTTCGATCGAGTCACCCAAACACGTGCGTGAGGAGTCTCCTTGCACACGCAAACTTGGGAAGCAAATGGCAAGACGAAAATTCGAATGGCTGGGTCAAGAGTTCATTGTTTGATTCGAGAAAGTCATTGATGGAATGTGGTTGCACGCAGATCGCTGGTTGTTGCGAAGATCTGTGTGAACGCCTCTGATCATTTGTTTATTCTCGTGGCTATTGTCTGAAAATTCCAGCAGGACGAAGACGAAGTGTATTTGCACAGAAAACCCTTCGTTTTAGAGAGCAACATTCAATAAGAAAGGGAGCAACTCGCTTTCGCAGATCGATTCAGACACGCCGGCATTACAACACGACATGACCTAGTTCTCGGATGCAAAGGCCATTTCCGGTGTTTCCCGCATGCTCAGTCAGACACGTTTGGGATTTTGTTTTGATCCAAGCATACGACAACGAATCATCATGGCTCCGAGAAATAGGATGTTCCTATTTCGCAATTTTGACGCCCGAAAGTGAATCCTTTCTGTTCACCAACGTTGTAAGGATCAGAGGAACAGAAAACTAAGCCAATGTACAACAGTGGTAAGCCATGTTGGTTTTGAGAGGTTCTTTTGTGTGAATGAATGGGCTTCAGTTTCAAAACTTCCCTTTCGTGATGCATAATCAAAACGGCGTGGTTCAGTCAAAGTTGACACGCAAGCCATGTGGTCCGTTTCGTACTCAAAAATGATAGAAGACCAGAAATCCGTTGTGTTCGTCCCACATGTGGGTCACAAAGGAAGTTTCTCCTGTGACTAGGATCTGGGTACTGGGGTGTCAAGCCGATCTGTCCGTGAGTGAGTGATATTTAGGGGGAGGGGGAACAATCCGCCCCTTCAAATTGACAGTTGACGGTTGAGTTTTATCAGCAACATTTTCTGATCACAAGACTCTGAATTAAATTCAAGGTGTGTGTTGGAGTGTTCATTTATTTGTATTGTTGCAAGACAAAGAGGCTCAATGGCATTTGAATAGTTGTCACGGTCCGATGCATCATTATCTCGTTGACCAAACATTCATTGCGCAACAGAACGAACAATGTACTGGCAACCTGCATTCTCACCAAGGAATTAGCATTTTCATTCTTTTGTTTTTCCAGCTCAGCCAACCACTCCAGAAGATTACCCCCAAAGTCGGGCGTACGTCTATCCGCACCACATACACCAGGTCAGTTCAACGGAAACGTACGAAATCGTACACATTTCTGTTGGCTGGAATTTGTCCGCATGCACACCACGGACAGGAATTTTATCGATCAGGAAAAAATAATAATTGCGAAAAGATGCAAAAACGAGGGTTCTACCGCCAGAGGAGAGCCAGAGTAAGTTGATTCTTAACAATTTAATTCACCTGGAAGAGCTGGTGCAACAGGCAGGGACGACGACCAGGCATCATTGACGATCTCATTGAAGATCGTCAAAAATGCCAAGAATTTCAGGTGTGGGTGACGACCAGCGAGGTCGCAGTGATGACCCCGTTGTCATGAATGCCTGGTTGTATTTTGGGTAATTTTGATGAGCCTTCTTGTACGGTTGTCAGGCAGACTTGACCACTTGGAGAATCACGCAGGCTGCGATGACGACTGATCGTTTGTCACTGCCTGGCAGGTCATCAATAATGCCGGGGAAAGAAGCCACGGCCACGGTTTGTCTTCAGGACCCGTGGACGATTTTTCCAACCGAACGGACAGACGAGCTCGGGATTGCCCAAAAACGAATTGCCTATTTTTACCAGTTTTCAAAATTTGTTGGTTGCAGCTGCCGCCCGGAAACTTCGGCCAGCAGCAGTCACAATCAACACATGATATGAATAAGTCCTCGATGGCGGCCCACGTTCCCGCCGGGCCTGGACAAAGCAACCATCAGATGATGTACCCCGGGTCGCAACAGCCGAGGGCCAGCGCGCCGGTAAGCCCACGGTTCCAAGATTTACCTTTTCGCCTCGACTCAGAAATTTCACCGGTTGATCAAAAACACAATGTCAGCAGGTCATGAACCAGTGAGAGACAATATGCAGTTGACCTTTTGGACTTCATTCTCGGATGGGTCATTCGCAGAGCAATTTCCTTCAGACAGTAAAGTCTGAACATTGGAATCGAACGCGGGATTACATTTGTTGAAATGTCAATTTCGTGTTTTCAGAATTTTATCCAACCTCGTCAGACAGTGCCGCAAAACATACGAGGAGCGGGACAGACGCCAAGACCGACGATCAACATGGGTTCCAGTCCACAGCCCATGTACAACCAACAGCAGGCTCTTCCAATGTACACACTTCAGAGCCCGCATCAACCTTTCTTGCAAGGGGGTCAGACTATCCAGATCGTCCAACAAGTTCCGCCACCGCCAATGCAAGTTGGGGTGAGTGTCTCAAAGCCACAAAAGTCGATGTCAAAAGGGAAACAGTGGTAAGTGGGCGTACGAAAGGGAATACCATCAGGCTGTGGATATTCCCAAGTACCGGTAGTTGTTGTCGTCGGATTATTGTCACTGCGAGCGTGTGCTCAAGAGCAGAGGTGCATTGTGCGGTGCGCCGCAGCGTTCTACCAATTCGGAAGAATCACCCAACAATATCGTGCTGGCCCAGCAACGTTTGGTTGTGTGAACACAGTGTCCACCCCATGCTTTCGACGCACCTGTCTGGCCCCCAAAATTGAGGTCACACCCACCCAACACCTGTCGAAAATTGTGGAACTTTGTCACTTCAATTGTTCGGTTTTCTGGATTCCGAGGTCCCCCTCCCCCCGAGTAAAAATTGTGGACAAAATAGCAGAGGCAATGTGCCCATGAGGGGTGAAAAGCATACTCTGAGGGACAAATTTTCTAAAAAGTTGATTTTGTCCAAAATTTTCTGCGCGCAAAGTGAAAGTGGGGGGGGGGGGCATTACACACCAACAATATTTTTTGCGCGATTTGAGGCCAAGAATTACGGGATTGTGTGGCATATGGATGCGACTTGAAGACGGGTGATAACGGTAATTTCCATAAATTTGCAGCAATACGGCGCGCGCGCTCAGGGTCCGCCACAGTACACGATAACGACTTCACAACAGGGGATGAACATCACCCCCAGCCAGTTTCCCTTCCAACAGTACCAGCCTGTGACTGCGCCGCCACCCCAACACACCAACCAGTGTGAGTACAGACTGCGGGGCTCTCTCGTGCAAGTGTTTTCGTGTGTTTAGTTTCTGCAGTCTTCGCAATGAAACAGTTTTGCGTGGCTACATTTCAACGCAGTTGGACACTCTTGTCTACAACAAAGAGCGTGTTTCAGTGTATTACACGACGCCGGGCGGCCTGGCGCTTTCCACCGGGCAACAGCGCCAAGTAACAACTCAACAGCAGCCCTATCAGAAACGCGAACGAAAAGCGCTGAAGATCACCGATCCAAACACGGGCGAAGAGGTGAACGTCAGCGGCGGCAAGATGATCACGCCTCCGCAGTCAGGACCACCGAGCGCCCGGGCAACCCCAGTCACGACCACGGTGAGTTCTTGAGAAATATCAGAGAAACTCGTTCAGAAACTCTTTTGTCCTGGTGCGCAAAGCTGCCCCCAGAAATCTTCTGCAGACACGTGTCAAGATTACTTTTCTGGTGTGGTCCCTCCCCTTCATAGCAAAAGGAAGATTTTTTTCTGAAATCCTCTTGTGTTCCTCTTACACGCACCAAGTTGTGGTTTCAAGTGTGATTTGCACATTGTCAGTTCTTTCCTGCATTGTGTACTCCAGTGTAAATATGCACAAGGTCATCTTGTCCCGAAGGTTTTCAAGTTAGGATGTTTCTTGCAGGCCACCCCAACACCTCAGGAGAAGCAGCAGTCAGGCATCCAGGCCGAGTTCGCGCTCAAGGTGTGGGAAACACTGAAAACAGACCCGTCGCAGCAGCAGCAGCAACCACAGCAAAGCACCATGCCGCCGCAGCAGCTGCCGCAAGCGCAACCACCACCCGTTCAGGTGCCCTTCGTGGTACCCCCTCTCGCTCAAACAGCTGCGCCGGTGGTCGCGCCCAGCGAAACTGTCGCTGCTGTTGCTACCGCCCCAGTGCTGCCGCCACAGCCGCCAGCGGTTACCGTCAGTGCACAGGATCCCGAGTCAACTGGGTCCGAGGGCACTGACGAAAAACCAGGCGCTGCGGCAGAAGACGGTGAACACAGCGAGGTGCAAGCGACTGAGGCGAGAACTGATGAGGCTGAGGCCCCGATAGACAATGCTGGTGCTCAAGTTAGTTTGTTGGAAACCAGCGAGTCGGCGGTGCAGCAGGGTTCAGCAGAGGAAGTTGCTGTGTCGACAGAGCCCGAGCAGCAACAAAGCGACGAAACAGACGCTCAAACAAAGGAGGACAGCCCCGAACCCGAAGTAGAGGAAACCGAAGAGGCTGAAGTGACGCCCGAAGTTTCCTCACTACCAAGTACTGTTCCACCAAAGAGCAAGGACTCTACCCCAGAGCCGCCATCACCGAGTTTGAGTCAAGACTCAGCAGCTGCACCTCCAGTGGCAGCTGCATCTGAAATGCTTGAAGAAACTGTGCAGCTGCAGGCGGAGTCTGAGGCGAGCACGCCGAGCGAGACGCCGGCGCGAGAAAGCAGCGACCGGTCGCCGAGCCGGGAGAGCAGTCCGGTAGTCGCGGCGGCAGACGAGCAGACCGCGCCCGACGAGCGCAGGGACTCGGAGCCCAAGTCCGAGAACGGTTTCACCGAGGCTGACGACGCAGGTAAGCCCCCCCCCCCCCCGCCAGCAAACACTGCTTTCAACAATTGTTTCCAGGTTTGGTTCGTGTGTTGTTTCGTTTTCCTTTCATGCGTGCTTTCCCTTGACCTTGACTGGGTGATAAATTTGCTTTTGTGATTTCTTGCCCCGTATCAAGTTGCAGGCGCGCATCGAAGAGTGTCGGCAGAAAGGCACTGTAGTTTTACGAATCAAATTATTACCCTGGTGGAGTGATTCTATGAAATGTTCAAAGGTACGTCGGAGCTGGAGGGAGAGGCGAGATTTTCAGATTGCAGTAAATTTCGACGTTTGTCCGTCACTCTTGGAGGAGGATGTTTCTTTTGGCGTGAACTTATTTGTTGTACAGATTCACCTTCTCAAGGTGTGGACAGCAAGTTTTATGGAACGTTTTCCAGAGTGAGCCCAAGGGAGTGGGTGTGTGTTCCATGTGGGTTTTTGGAGTGGCAAAAATCACACTTCGCCTGCTCAGCTCGTTGCGAATGAAAACATTTCGGCAATCAAAATGTTCCGTGTGACAGTTCCAGTTGTGTGTGAGCGTTTCTTCCAGAAACCAGTCTTTTCGAGACACATGCTGAAAATGTAGTCGTCTCGTGTGGTTCCCGAAGGCCCTATTCTGACGTGTCACTTGGGGCAGAAGCATCCGGAGCTGAATCCCCCTGTGCAGCTTCTCAAGTTCCCGGTGTGCGCCACGCTGCAGCCTTTCGTGCTGTCGTGTCGGGTGTTAAGCCCACAAAAACAAACGGAAGGGGGGGGGGTTGAATGGCAGCGGTTCTCGCGCCAACCGATCTGCTCTCGATAAAAGACTAGCCTATCATCAGTAATGACCTATTTAGCCGTCGTGGGCACTAGTCAGTCACATGATCGGCGATTTTGATTGACGCAAGGGGCCTCAGTTCTCCAGTCGTGTGAAGTAATGGCGGTTCATCCTGTATTTTACGAAGAGACTGCAAGTTACTGACAGGATGTAGGCACCTGGCAGAACAAGAATAGTCGAAACATGTAAATCGAAAGGATTCAATTCGATAGCGGAGCGGCCTGCAGACCATCAAGATGACAAGGCGTGAGTGAAACATTGGCTCCTTCTGGTCAGCTGTTTGCGAGTTCGATTTTCAGCTGGAATTCTCGAGATGAACAGTTTGGAGGACAAAGTTATTGAACGCCCCGTCGTGTTTCGTCCGTGAGGTAGATTTCTGTGCGAACCCAGGCTTTGTGCTCTTGGAAGGTGGGCATTTTACTCGTCTTGCAATGTGCTACGCTGTTCCACGTTCGTCGTCGACGACCAGTCGATGCCGGTTCTCCGATGTAGGTTACATCGCGATTATCATCGCGGTCAATTAAAAACGTGTTTGGCGGTCGGTGTCTGAACGAGTTTGACAGTTGCGGTGCACAGTACATTTCTAACTTCATTTCTAACTGCGCAACACGCAAAGCCCACAGGTAACTGAGGGGGGTATAAACGTACACGAGGGTAGGTGCTCTAGTTCCGAGCGATCCCGTCAGTTCCCCCTGCTGTACAAGTGGGCCAAAGTGCACGAGAGCACTGATATTTATTTACGCACCCACTCTATGTATGGAAACATGACATCACACACGAATGTTGGTTTTCTCCCTCGCGTCCTCGTACGCTGCGAACGAGCCGCGTGAGCTCGGGATCGGAGGGAGATGCGCAGCACAGATATGTAGGGCACGCTCTGAGCCAGAGAGAAAGTTGTTGGGGCGCAGCGCAGGAGTTGGCTGCTGCTGTTGATCCCTCTCGATGTGTAGTTGAGTGACCTTGTAATCGGATGGGGTGTGAGCGATCCAGTCTGGCCGCTGTAGAGCCGATCGCTGAAGAAACGCGTATGATGGATTTGCTCGAGAGCAACAAGCTGAAGTGAACTGAACGCAGCCGGCACAGAACCGACATCCTTCAGTGGAACAGCCCACACAACTGAGCCAGCAAATTAGAAAAATTCGTCAAGCGTTTGGAGATGACTAAAGTGAATACAGCTGCACAGGGTGTGAAAGACTGGCTGCCTCGGCTGCTTTTCAGATGAGCCACTGGTGGGAACATGGAAGTTTGGAGATACTTGGGACTCCACGCATCTGGCTACGATTCTGGATTGTGCAATGTTCACGTTGGTTTTGAATATTCTGAGCTCAGATGTCAGACAAAACACACTGTGTGGGAATGTGTCGAAAACGTATTTGGAGGGATGAGGCTGTGAGCTTCAGCTGTTGTGAGATACGTGATCTGTTTGTGTTAAAGGTGGTGCTCCAGTCGCACACATTTGGTTGAGGATTACCTCTGTGATTTGCACAATGCTCTTTACGTTCGCACACTAGGCATGTGTGTCGAGAAGCCGGAGCCGAAGCCATTGTGCGGCACAGGTCAAGCGCATCACGGCCTGTCTGAAAACTAGGATTGACGAACGTGAAAGTTGCGGAAGGAGTATTGTCACACACAGATGATGCCAACAAAAAGAGTCGCCACTCAGGTGTATCAGGGCAAGCACTTTGGAGAGGAAAATGGAGACAAGATGCTGAATTCGAGTGGGCAGTGGGGTTATTCACCGCAGAATGGAGGCAGAGGCGGCTACGGTGCCCCGGTGCCCCGACGATTCAGCCTCCCTCCTGCGCCCTACGGTGAAGAGCGACCAAATTATTACGATCAAAACAGATCTGGTCCCGATAGACCGAAAAATCGCGGAAACAAGCAGAATCGAAGGAGCAGAGAAACACGGAGCCAGAGTCGAAGCCGTCAAGGTGGGGGCGGCGGCGGTGGCGGCGGCCAGAACCCGCAGCAGTCGCGCGGTGGACGAAGGCGCAGCATGGACAGCCACGCGTTCCCGCCCCAGTCAAATCGTAGGCAGGGGGGCAGCAGGGATCCGTCCCCGCATGTCTGGGAAATGACGAATACTGCCAACTATCAACAAACACGCTGGCGGCAGAGAGATCATTCGCCCATGCACAGGAGTATGACTGATAACTATGGGGATTACGGGGCAGCATTTTACCATGATCAGTACAGGCCGAGAAGCAGAGAGGCCTCCCCCGGCTTCTATGGACCGCAGTCTCCGGTGTATGGGCCGCAGTCCCCGGTTTTCCCAGGTCCCGCGGACAGCTGGTACATGTACCAGGGCAGAAGGGCGCACAGTCGCGACCCGTCTCCGCACTACGGCGACAGCGGTGGCTACATGTACAGGTCCCTGCCCCGGCGGACGTCCGCCAGAGACCCTTCTCCCCACCAGTTCACCCGGGACAGGCCCCCGAGGCACTACCAGAAGAAACCCTCGAGTAGACCGAACAGCAGAGACCCCTCCCCGAACTACGGGGACTTTGGCTATGTGCGAACAGTTCTGTTTGATCGGAGGCCAACGAAGGATCAGCAATACCCACCTGGTGATACATACTGTGATAGTTACAATGTGCAGCAGGCATCTCAAGAGATGCGGAGAAATGTGAAAGGTAAATTTCGTGGAGGCAGCGAGTGTGATGAACATGATTCGGGTCGACTTTCAGCGATCTCAGTTTGATTGTGCAGTGTTTGTGTTCAGACTGTCAACGGTTGTGGCAGATCTACCTCCACATGCAAACTTGCCGAACTTACTTTTTGCAGTTTTTTTTGGCCGAATTCCTGGTGTGTACCCACATTATTCACAGATGACTAAAACTTGGTAGTCAGCTCTTGGCTCAGTTGTTTACACAGTCCGTACGTTTCGAAGCATGAAGTGGAACATTCAGACAATTTCTTGACGGAGAATTCAAATTCCTGTGAGATGAGACGGGGCGTTCCGTGACCAGAATGATCAACCACCGACGTCACATCGCAAGACGCGTTTTGTGCCGGGGTTGAGCAGCGCAGGTGTTTTCTGTCCGAATCAGGAGCTGTTTCGCCACCCAGCACATTAGTTGTCAGTTTCAGGGAATAAACACGTGTCATTCTTCTATTTGTAGGCAAAGATAATCGCAAAAAGAGCCGAAAGCAAAAGCTGAGAGAACTTAACCAGAAAGGCGACACCAAAGAGGGCTCAGACATGGATGCTTTCGCAGACATGGGTGTAAGTATTGCTGTCCTCGGTACTTCGAGAAATGGCCATTCACGCGCCCCTGTAGCAGCTTGAACTCTCCATGAGCTGAAACTGGAAAGGTCAAACTCCGCACTCGCTTGTGCTTGCGTAACTTTTGGGATTCTTCATTTCACTTGAAAAGTTTGTACCACCACAACAAAAATGCGGACCTGACAAATGCATCGTAAGTGAGTGTCAAACCAAAGACCAATCCTCTCGAGCACTTGGCACAACACTGAAAATTGCCTTTGATCTCATCACTCTGTCGAAGACAAAATCCTTGTGCCAACAACAACGCAATGTTGTACATCACTCATCTGAGCAGATGTTACGATCACTGTTGCATTCGACACTTTCACGTTGATCCGGAACAGTCTGGATGCTGTGCGTGCCCCGAACTCAGTGGTGGGTTGAACTTGCAGGAGCCCGCGGAGGCTGAGAGCGGGGACGTGGCGGGCGCGGCGGCGCTGCCGGGAGGCGCGGCGGCTCCGACGCCGGAGCGGACGGAGGCGGACGTGTCGCCGCCCCCGGAGACGGCGCCGGCAGCAGAGACGGAAGCGCAGTCCCAACCACCGCCCGCGGAGCCAACCCCGCTCACCGACAAACCGGACCAGGCAAGTGGATCCGATTTGGGCACATTTTGCTGAAAGGATAACGAATGGACCAAATGCGTTACATTTGATATCGTTCGGTTCGTAAACGCGGTACTTGTTGCGAGTGGACAAAAAGGAAAATAGTACAACTGGAAAGTGATGATTAGTTCCCTGCTGACTTCTGCTGTTGATAGTATGAATTCCTCGTTTCTGATGCCAGTTGTAGCGAATTGAATCTTGACACTTGTTTCCAGCTGAGTTCAAAACAGAACGTTGCGTAAACAAAACAGGGTTTGCTTTTCTAGGTGGAAGACAAGGTGGCTGCGGAGAACAAGAAAAACGAGCAAAACTCCGAAGACGCCGGGAAGGAACGAAACGCCAAAATAGACACCACAAAACCTGTGATAGCAAACGACAAAATAGAATTGAAATACAAATACAGAGAAGGTACGGTTTCCTTTGATCTGTCACGTTCAATAGACGGTCGGGAGGTTTTTGTGCAGCTGTTCTGGTCCTAGTTCAACAATTCAACAACCAATATTGCCCGTGTGACCAGAGTTGGGAAAACTGTCGATATATTTTCAGATCAGTGGAGTCCGTTGAACCCAGAAGGAAAGAAGCATTACGACAGAAATTTCCTTCTGCAAGTTCGATATTCATCGGAGTCGATGCAGAAGCCAGAAGGGTTGCAAATTCCTGACATCTTGTTGGAGACTGTAAGTGCACTGGCGGACGGCCTTTCTGTGAATGACATATTCCGCTGTTGAACTGCCCATGATGCATTTGTTATCCCTGTCCGATGAACAATTTGTGGATAATTTAGATACCTGAGGCAGGCTATTCACCATTTTTTCACGCATTGCGCTTTTTGTCAAAATCTCCGCGCGAAAATTTGTCGCACTTCCACAACACAAAATCATTCAGCACAAGTTGGTCACCTTTGATGTGAAGTGGATGGTCGTCGCTGTTGCGTTGCAGCCGCTGGTGAGGCCCGACCCCATGAACATGGGCGGGGCGGGGCCGATGCGGGGCCCGATGCAGGCCGGACTGAGACCGGGCTCGATGATTGACTTCACTCCCGGCTTCATCAAAAACTCGCCGTCAGCCAAGGGACAACACGTAAGTAGCAAGTGTGATGTTTGTTGCCAGGGTAGTCCAGGTTTATCTGGCAACCTAGTGGTTGACAATATTTGCTGGAACTGAATTGACCTCGTTGCAGCATCTCCAGGACCACCATTTCTCCCCAATCAAAGTATGCACCACTCGGTCAATAAATTTGCACAATTCAGAGTATTACGTTTGCACCGTTCGATCAGTTATTTTGTTTGCACCATCGAAAGTTAAGTTTTGCACAAACGTCTCGTTTGTTTGCGTTTTCTGGTTGTCGGAATCATAACTGCTGCTGCCAATGATGACCCATGTTATCCCTGTCTGAACATAGAAACACTGTGTTGACAAAGTGGTATTACTGAGGCGCACTGTCTGAGAAATTAGCTGTCCGCAGAACACTCGGAATTGTTGAAGACGTGATGTTCATTCCAATTTTCCACAGCACGGCCCTGGTGGTATGGGCGGACGAAGTCGCAGCCAGCAGAAGGACAAGCGTCCCCAGAAGGTGATCGCCGTGTCGCTCCAGCAGGACGTGAAGCTGCACACGACGGAGAACGCGTGGAAACCGGCGGCCAAGGCCGACAAGGAGGCGCCGTCCGAGGAGCCGGACGGAAACTCCACCGCCGTACGTATTCGCGTGCTGATCGTGTCTGGTGAGGAAGAAACGAATCAATCCGAAAAATGTGGTCACTCAAGGCGTTAGCAAGATTTTGTTCTTTTCATGGTGGTACACACATTTGTATGAAGATGAGGACTGGGTCTCAAGCAAAACCGAGAAACTGAAAACATACGCACGAGACGAAATTTACCTGATCCATGGTTTTGTTGAGCAGGAGGTTCTGAAGAAGGTGCGCAGTATCCTCAACAAGCTGACCCCTCAGAAGTTCCAGACGTTGATGCAGCAGATCATCGAGCTGCCCATCAACACGGAGCTGCGCCTCACCGGGACCATCGATCTCATCTTCGAGAAGGTGCGTGCGTCCCCCCCTCACCCCCCGGCAAGCGCTCGGGAACCAACAAACATCGAACTGCCCATGATGCGTTTTAGTTATCCCTGTCTGATGAACACACAAGTGTGGACAACATTGCGACTGAGGCGGGCTCAGCATTGTTCTTGTGCTTTGTGGAACTTGCTGGAAGTTTTTTTTTTTTTTTTTTTTTTTTTTTTTTTTTTTTTGATGGGATCAATTTGGTCTTTCAGGCCATTGACGAGCCGAGTTTCAGTGTGGCCTACGCAAACATGTGCAAGTGCATGATTCACGTAAGTACACGAAGGTCTCCTTGGTGAAATTCGAAGTTTGGTTCGCCAGGTCAGTGTTTCAACGAAATTGTTCAGAACCCTCCGTAGTTCTTTCCAAAGCAGATGATCCAAAAGGTTTATCCTGTTGCTTTGTGGACTAGGTTTCTCTCTTCTGTTGTTGTGTCCCTATTTTGAAAAATGCATGCATTCACATAATCGCCACCAAAACTTCTTTTCCAGTTGAAAGTACCCGTAGCCGAGAATCCTCAAGAGATGGTGACGTTCAGGAAATTATTGTTGAATCGTTGCCAACGCGAGTTTGAAAAGGACAAGTCGCAAGAAGCCGATTTTGCCCAGATGAAGGAAGAGATTGAGAAGGCTGAAGGCGTGAGTAAAGTACAAGTTTCACCCGAGCGATCCGAGTCGTCCTTCGCTTTGTCCTTCACTTCGTTTTGAAATTCTTCGACGCTTTGGTGGAGGCGTTGCTTCAAGTCAGCTCTCGTTTTCTTGGTTTGCAGGATGAAAAGAAGAGATTGAGTGAAGAGTTTGAATTGCTTGAAACCAAGGCCCGGAGGCGGTCTTTAGGAAACATTCGGTTCATAGGAGAATTGTTCAAGCTGAAGATGCTGACCGAGAGCATTATGCACGATTGTCTGCTCAAACTGCTGCGCAGCAACGACGAGGACAGCCTCGAGTGTCTGTGCCGCCTGCTCACCACAGTGGGGAAGGAGCTCGACCACGCAAAAGCCAAGGTGGGCGCCGGCTTGTGCATGCTTCGGTTTCTTGAAGTTGCGTTCTGGGGAAACTTGTTTTCAAGTGCACCGTTTTGCTTCAAATTTCCAGCCAAGGGTGGACCAATACTTCCAACAGATGGAAAGAATAGTCAAACAGCGAAAGACGTCGTCCAGAGTGCGGTTCATGCTCCAGGACGTCATCGAACTGCGACACGTGAGTTGTGTGAAAATCAGATCAAGCCGGGACGAACCGCGTTTTGACGAAGAGACTCAAAATCGTAATTTACACGTTTGATCAATTGTCGTTTCTTCGCCCACAGAAATTGAATTGGGTCCCACGGAGGGAGGACAACAACCCGAAGACGATCGACCAGATTCACAAGGAGGTGGCGCAGGAGGCAATTCAGAAGAATCAATATGTGCAAAATTTCGCAATGCAGCAGCAACAGCAGCAGCAGCAACACCCGCGGGGCAAAGGCGCAGGTAGAGGAGGTGTGCATTGGTGTTCCCTACCTTCTTCAGTTCATTATCTTCAGTCGATTTCCTGACGTCAGGTGTGGTGATGTCTCAAAAAATTTGGTTTTCGTTTTTGTGGACCCTCTATCCTGAGATCTTGTGGTAGATTTCGTTTCGTGTGAATATGACTTGATTGGCATGCACTTTATCGAACCCGTTTGTGTGGATTTTTGAACACCGGTTTTGTCGAGGTTCAAGCAAGGAAGGGTATTTTTGAAGCTCCACATGATTTGACCACGGAAAATCAGTGGATACCGTGAGCGGCACGTTTTCAACAAATCTGCGCGTGCTGTGCTTGCAGGGCGCCCAGGTCCGCCCGGCGGCCCCCAGGACGATGGGTGGAGCACGGTGGGAAAGGCGACGCGCACCCTGGAGCCGGGCCGCATCAAGCTGACCAAGCCGAGCATGGACGAGACGACGCTGCAGCTCGGGCCGGGCGGCCGCGGATTCGGCTCCTGGGGTCGGGGCAGCAGCGGAGGCGGCAAAAACGCATCGCAGGAGAACGAGCGCGCGCCCACACCCGGGACGCAGGTTAACCGGTGAGACAAGCTCCTCTGTCGTGATCTTGTGGGGTCAGTCGTATTGTGGTGATTCGTGGAATACAAGGGCGTTCGTTTGAACAGGTTCTCTGCCTTGAGTGGAGGTCGCCCGCCCCAGCCAGAAGGTTCGTATGAAGGCGGCAGGAGCAGCTCCGGCAGCAGGGGCATGCCTGGGCGGGACAGAGATGGTCGCGGCGGGCGGGCGCCCAACAGCACAGCGCAGCGTGGTGGCAAGACGTACGCCCGCATGTCGTCGGAACACGACCGAGAGGCTGCTGTCAACATGGTCAGGTACGTGTGCAGACTTTGCGGGTTCGTTTGCTGAAGGAGTCCAGTTTGTGAAGCAACGGTCGGAAAAATTTTCACAGGATAGTGTTTGAGTTTGAGTGATCTCCTTTGCGCCCCTGAGACAATGTCAGCTCATTGTTTGCAGAAATTTGATGGGACCAGCAGGGAAGCGCACCCCGACCGGTTCGCGCGACGCGAGTCGAGACTCGAGTCGGAACCGGCAGCAGTCTCAGGAGCGGCCGGTCGAGCCGGCGCCGCCGGTGCCCGCGGAGCTGTCGGAGGCCGATGTGGCGAAAAAGACGAAGGCCATCATGGAGGAGTTCCTGCATCTGCAGGACACCAAGGTCTGTGCACTTCGTCGCCGTGCCCAAGCATGTACAACCCGCACAAATCAGAAAACGTACGGGGGGTGCGTCTGCCTCAATGTGATACTGATTTTCATCGGTTGACAGGAAGCACAGGAGTGCGTGAAGGAGATCAACTCCCCGCAAACAATCTACAAGTTCGTGGAGACTGCGATCAACCAGGTGCTGGAGCGGTCGTCTCAGGCTCGCAGAATCACCGGACAGCTGCTGCATCATTTGATATCCAAACGGATTCTGTCTCAAGAAGACTACATCAAAGGGTCAGTCGGCTACGCTTTGAAACGCAAATGGTCTGATGCAAGTCTCTTGAGCGCGCAATTCTTGAGCAAATTCGTTTTCTTTGCAGCTTGAAAGAAGTGTTGGAATTCGCGGACGACATGGCGATAGATATCCCCAAGATATACGCGTACCTGGGCGAGTTGACGAGTCCGGTGGTGGAGGACGGAAGCGTGCCACTGACTTCATTGAAAACGGCCTGTGAGCCGCTTTTCCGATGTAATAAGGCGGGGACGCTCCTCGCAGAAGTCCTGCACGACGCCTCGAACAGACTGGTGAGAACGCCAGCCCCTTGGGCTTTCGTACCGAGTAGTCTACAGGTGGTAGTTCCGATTTGACCAAAAAGCGCGAAGCGCTGACCAAAAAAACTGTAATCCTGCCTGGTACGGTAATCCAGACTTGTCAATTCGCAGGGACACATCAAGGTCAGTGACCTGTGGAAGTCGTCGGGGCTGCAGTGGGCCGACTTCCTCTCGGGTGACGAGAACGTGGCCGACTTCATCAAAGTACATGTAAGTTCCACTCACCGAAGATTCCAACCTGCTCGGTCACAGTTGTCGAACCTCTATTTTACTCGGCGAATACGTTTCTTCTTCAGAGATTAGAATTTACTGTAGCGGAAGAACGTTCCCCGGATGCCAAAACGATGACCATCGAAACAATCCAGGAAGAACTCGACAACTTGATCATCAACAGGAAAGATAATAACGAAGAGATATTCGACTGGGTGGAGGTCAGCAAACAGTTACCAACTACTAAGAAACTTGTTTCCTCTACATTTCAAGTTTTCGGCTTGTGTGACACAACTGTTTCACTTGCAGGCAAATATCGGGGAGGAGAAAAGCAGAGAACCTCAGTTTATTCGTGCCTTGATGACGTCCGTGTGCAGTAGCGCCATAACTGGTAAGTTCGTGCCGTCACCTGGCCGCCACTCGGTTTGCATCAGTTGGTGATTGAAGAAAACGGACGAAATGCGTTCGCACGGGTGCGAGTGCTTCACGCGAAAAGTACAAGTGTTGTCATTGAAGCCATCACACACGCAATGCCGAAAATTGTGCTTCAGGCACCGGCGCGCAGAGCTACAAGCTGGACAACAGCAAGGTGCAGAGCCGCGTGGTGACGCTGCAGAAGTACCTCGACCACCAGGCGGAGCTCGAGCTGCAGGCGCTGTACGCACTGCAGGCACTCGTGCACAAACTGGACCATCCCGCAGGTACGCCACTGATGCTGAACTTCCGTGCCTGTGCAAATCGCAGCAGCACATCGCGCTGGTGTCCGCTTCGTTTCACATTTTCATGGGGTCACCGTGTCTGTTCTTTGTTTGCAGTCCTGCTACGTGATTTCTTCGATTTGTTGTACGACGAAGACGTGATATCGGAGGATGCCTTCTACCACTGGGAGCAGAGTACTGACCCGGCGGAGCAGGCAGGTAAGGGCGTCGCGCGGGCGTCGGTCGTGCAGTTCTTCGCTTGGCTCCGAGAGGCGGATGAGGAGTCGCAGGATGACAACTGACCTCGCCGCCCGCCCGGGCTTCCACTGTGAAGGACTCTAGGAAATTCATACTTCGCGTATGGAACTTGTGATTGGAATCACGGACACTTAGCACGGATGTGTTCAAAGAAGTTTGTCCGTACTCCTTGTTTTGTGCCGGAATCGTTGTTTTTAAACCTGTTGTTTTTGTACAGACGAAACTCATCAGATCGTACATCAACATATTTCCTTCCGCCATTCATGCTTTTCACACACTTCACACACGGACATGGTCAAAGCAGTGCTAAATCTGCTATCAATAAAGGGAATCTTGCCCTCAGAGCTGGGCGAGATCCCAGAGGGAGGAGCATGTGAAGCGTCTTTAACTGTGATTGACACCCGCAAGCGAAGTTTTCACGGGCCGCCTCCGCGAGTGCCGTGAGTCGCGGGTGTTGAGTATTATGATTTTTGTTTGAGTTCTGTCTTGGTGAACGTTGATGTATCTATTCTTTCTCTTTCGTTTTGTAAAAATGTACAAAAACGTTCGTTTATTTAAAAAAAGGTTAATTGGAGCCACAGTCTTTACTGTATTTATTTGGTTATGTTTAGGTAATTTCAAGTGTGTGATGATACGAAGTCCGTTGCTTCTGCCTTGACGTGGATGCAGGAGCAAAGAGAAACAAACCTGAACTATGCAAAACGGCGGAGATTTGAGTGGTGAAAACTCTTCTCGCCTTTGCATATTCGCGAGTCCACCGCAGTCCTGAGGTGAAGAGAATGTTGCCGCCAGAAGAGTGGCAAGCAAATGTCTAAATTCTAGTCGCTTTTACAGTTGTTGTAGTAAGCACTAGAGCTGGCGGGGACTGACGTTTTAAAAACAAAACTGTACATAAAAACGAAGCAGTAAAACCATCTGAAACGATAAGTGGAGTTTGTTCTGGATTGTTCGAGGCGTGACTGCCTTTCAGCGTCGATCTGTTGCAGTACCAATTCAACCCTTTTAGTCCAGGTGGCGAGGAGGTCCGAGCTCAATGATCAGAATTTATGCGCAGGTTTAGAACAAAGAAAAAAATACTTGCTCAGCTAGGCCCTAGCAGGGGATTGAGAGCAAAACTTTCACCGTCGCCCTCGGGGCTTCTTTTTTTTTCGGGGGTGGGGCTGACTGTTCAAGCCTTGAAAAAAATTGGTGAAAATTGTTTCTGCCGTTGAACGTCGTGCTCCTCTTGGTGAAACGCAGGTCCCTGCTGGGTCTCTACGGATGCTCAGTGCAATCATCACAGTGAACCTGCTCTGCTAAATTGTAAAATTATGAGTAACATAATTCAGAGCAGAATGGGTTTTTGCTGACTCACTCCATCTTCCAGGCAAGTCAACCTGCCGAAAAGAAAAAAAACTCGCAAATGATATGCATTAAATTCTGAGCAGAAAATACTTCAGTTGACCTCCTCCCTACCCCCAACAGTGAAGGCGACATCTTGATTCTCGCCAACCAATTCTATGGGGGCAATATCTGCACCTGTCCCCTCAGCCAAGGAACAATGCTGCATGACGGAGACACAAGTGTCCAATGTAGCCTTTTGTGTTCCTCAAGGTAGCGGGCGGTGGTGACGCCAAAAGCTGCTCAGTGGTGATCACCACTGAACACTGCCAGGTTGCAGTGCAGGTCATTTCCGGTTTCCCGTGAAAATGGTCGAATTTCCCGTGTATAAGACACAACTTTTTGCCCCAGAATTGAACACCAAAAGTGGGCGTGCGTCTTGAAAACATGGGTGTGAAAATACTGTAATTTCAAAACCACCTGATTCCAGAAAACCAAGGCAAAATTGAGGGAGTACGGCTTTTGCACGGGTGAATATGGTATGTGATTGTCGAATTATGAAACCTATCAACATACACGTGTCGACTTGTCCGGAAATGACCTGCAGTGACTACTTGTGAAAGATCATCAAAGGTCCAGCAAAAAAGTCATTTCCACATCCGTCATTTCTTGGGGGGCCTCTCTGGGCAGGATGGCCACCAGAGCAAGGGTGACCACAACTGAAAAATCTGCCCTGATCACTTGCGGTCCTTGCTGGGGAGGTAGTGTGTGGTCACAACAAAACAAGGTCGGTTGGGCTCACCCTGCTGACTCCTCTGTCACAAAATGGGGCGTGTGTGCAAGTGCTACCGGTGTTCTGAAAATAGTCACACGTCTGAGAAAAACTACTTCCATATGAGAATTTTTTCTTTTTGCGTGTGTGTGTGTGTGTTGGGGGGGGGGGGGGGGGGGGCGGTGGGGGCAGGAAAAGTTTAAATTAAAATTAACAAAAAAAAATATGAAAAAAATTTTTTAAATTTTGAACCATTATGGAAAAAAAAAAAATCACCATAATAAAC
>JAAUXT010053338.1_pt1 | contig 32049 bp, 32 predicted proteins | sample 7278171 | NCBI WGS metagenome assembly JAAUXT01 (sample SAMN14350112, study PRJNA611818) | marine sediment metagenome | isolation source: surface marine sediment (1.8m) | place: French Polynesia: Moorea | collected 2018-08
TCCAGGTATTTTTTGTCTTTTTTGTTGGCTTTGTATACCCTTTTTCCAAAATAAATAAAGTAAAATGAAGCCATTTTTTGCCAAAAAAAGACAAACTTTTGGCAAAAATTAAAAAATTTTCACAAGAATCTACAAATTGATATTTTTATTAAAAAATTTGAAAAGAAACAATATATTTTTGAATTATCACTTGTTTTGGGAAGGTTTGTGTTCATGCAATATAGAACAAAATTTTAATCTCTCCAACTTTTGTTAGTTATGAATTGGAAAGCAACCAGTGATCCAGTTCTGATTAGAATTTTTGAGATATTTTATTCTCAATACTCAGGCTTGAAATGAGTTCTTCATATCAGACCTAGATTTTTGAAGTTCTAGCAAAAACCAACAATTCCCAAACCTTTGTCCAAATAAAGAAAAAAAAAATCTAGGACCTCTTCCTTGAGTTAGATTTTTTCAGATACTTTTTCTGTTGAGGCTTTTGGGCTTTCTTGGGGCGAGGTCAATTTTTTTCCAGGTTTTGTAATATTTTTCCAGGTTTTTGCCCCCAAACCCCTGTTTTTCCAGGTTTTCCAGGTCTGGCCCTGTTTTTCCAGGTTTTCCAGGTGCGGTGGGAACCCTGCAAATTGCACCCCTTCTTTTGATGCTAGATTTGGGGGGGGGGATGGTGAGACTTATACTCGTACACGGAACTTTACTGGACTGAAGCCTGCCACTGGTCACCCAAGAGTCCCATTGACATGGCACAAGTTTCATCGGACGTGATCAGTCCCTCCATGAATGTGTCTTCGATACAGAACAGAGGCAAAAACCAGGCACAGGGAGTCAATGGGGCTCTTCTTTTTGCAACCCAGAATTTCTGGGTTTACATGTCTGGGTTTTCTGGGTTGCTGTGCTGTTCTATTTGCATGTTTTCTGAGTTTTCTGGGTTCTGCCAACCCAGAAAACCCCAGAAAGAGCAAGTGCTCTGGGCTCCTCTTGTTGCTCCAGTCAGAACAAGAAAGGGTTTTTTGAAGTGCCCGCTGATTTTTGTCAGAAAAAACTTGCAATTCACCAAAACTAGAAAGCTGTTCTTTTTGACACACAAATGACCAACCCAGAGAAACCCAGAAAGCGGAAACTCAGAGAATTTCTGGGAATAAAAAGAATAGCCCCAATAAATCTGTCAAAAGTTGCAGCAGAAAATCTCAACTCCTTTGTCCTCAAGAAGATGCAATTTTTTTGTGACTTCTGACAGGTTCATCGAAGGTGTGGAGTGTCAAAAATCATTCTCATTGTCTCTGCAAGGTCAGACTACCACCCCTCCCCTCGCAGCCAGGAGCAGTTTGTATCACCTGGCGTAGTCAACGAAAATTTCTGTGATTTGAATTTGCATTGTTCTGGACATTTAATTTTCGAATTTCTTTCTGGAGTCCAGAAGATCAGGGCTTTCTTTCCCTTCCCACCATGTCTTTTTCCAAGTGTTGCCTGCAAGGATCATCCAGAAGGAAAGGGGCCACTTTCTTGAACAAGTACCGCCCACCAGACCCAAGACTGAATTGTAATTGTCGTGTGTTCAAACTGCACCAGCTTGAAATTGAACCAAAGCACTTTGCCGTGCGCTTGTCAGTATCATACTGGAAATTGGCTTGATGAATGCAAGAGAACAGGAGAGGGGCATTGAAAATGCATTTCTTTCTTGGGACTTGGACTTTCCTGCAGGAGGGAATGGGAACGCAAACACTGCAGCTTCACTCCAATAAGACACATGCATCAACACTCAAAATTGAGAAGTCCTACCATTGGGGCTGGACCTGGATAGTGACCTTCAGGACACATTTATATTTGCCGACAGATTCAGACAATGATGATGTTTCAGAGACTGTTTGTGGATCTTTTGTGTATTCAAAGAGTACGTGTTCCAACAGCGTCCAAGGGAGCAAAGACAGTGGATCTGAGACAAGGTAAACAGTATTGAATAAACTTTCACAGAGCTCGTACATGCTGAAAGGTGTTCCAAAGGAAAGATCTGGACGCCCACCACAAGTTTCAGAAAATCAGCACCCAATGAAACTGTTCTTCAGGTGAGAGAAAACTTGATCAAATTTGTGCAGCACAGGAAATGCTTCTGTGGCTGCAGAGCGGACAGCACAGCGCCTCCCACCGAAAGCAACCAAACGAAGTTCTACGCATACACAAGGAAAATGCAACGAACATGCAGTAGAGAAGTTTACTTTTGGTCTTCAGAAAAATGAGCGAGGCTGATCCACTGGGCATTTTTCTTGTCACTTCTGGCAGCAGAGGTGACCGACTTTGCTTCAGGTTTCCGTACGACACAGAAGAGCACGCAGAAGCGGCATGTCAAGGTGGGGCTGCGCAATATTCTTAATATCGCTCATCCCGTGATCAAAGAGTTTCTGCCTGGAGCAGATCTGCCTCACAAACTGTTGCAAACAACAGCGACCAGATCTCTCGCAATTTGGCCATTTTGTGTGATCTCAGTTCTATTGTGCCAATGATTCCAACGGTATGTCTCCGCTCAGACGTGATGAGCCTTTTGCAGTCCTCGATCGATCACATGCTTCGTTTCAGACGGACCCGTCAAGAATCCGTACGCAGCTTCCGTCACTGAAGACTACGAATCTACAAGGTGAGAGTTCTGCCATCGCTGCTTCTGTCAAGTCTGTTTTCAGATCGTTCGCTTTCAGTTGTTGTTGCAACTTTGATTTCAGAGCCGGCCCCATTTCCAACGTCTCCGATGGCAAACTAGTTGGGTGCGAATTTTCTCTTTCCTCCGTCCTGTAGAAAATGACTTTTGCGTACGAATTTTGCACGCATCGAATGTGCAGGTGGCACGTGGGTTCTATTCTTTTCATTTCGAGTTGCACACGTGCAGGTACGACGACAAGTCCCTGGGAGACCTGCTGGCGGTCAAGGGCGACCTCTGCGGCCGCAGGTTCGAGGTCAAGGTCGACGACGTCGTGTTCGTCGGGTTCCCGCTCCTCGCCAACACCAGAAATGCGCAACCGACCAACAAGAGGGAAACGCCCACCATGGTGTCCTTCAATGTCGTGTTTGCGCTGCAGGTCGGGATTCTCAACTTGGAACAGTTTTGTCGAGTCGCAACTTCCCCTGCAGATGTACTGACACACTCTGACAATTTTGACGAAGTTGCAAAAGCATCTGAAGCATCAGTTCAACTGCAGTTTTGGATGAATGACTGATGTCAGAGTGCCAGAATTTACGGACAATGCAACCGATGCACGAAGACTATATTCATCTTTCAGTCGACGGCGGACGACTCCCTCATCGGAGCTTACCAAGAGCTGGCGAAACAACTGGCCGTCGCGCTGCGACACGAGGAAATGAGATGCGGTTATCTCGAAAAGGAGAAAAATTCCATGAGTGTGATTCAAGAAGACATGGCAACAATGCCTGAAGGTCAGTCAATTGCCGACAGAGCACAACAGCCTTATGTTTGACGCGCATCTTTCTCCCGTTTTGGTTGCACGATTGAATTTGTGTTTTTTGCAGATTCCTACGAATCGCCTTACAAACTGATGGTGAAGAAGTGTGGACTTGCCAAGCAACTCAAGAGAGTCTACGATGAGTACGTTCATTCCTTCTTCCGCGTACAGCACTCGAACATCAGAAAGATAGCTGCATGGTTCCTTTTCGCACAGGCTGGTGGGGAGTGGCATCGTTCAGCTGTACATCAACAGATGGATTCACATCAACTTCTGCCTGCCGCACAAAGTCCACACACTGCACCTCGCGGACAATGTTTCTATCAAAATCAAGGTGGCGACAACATCCAGAATCTGTTCATTCCCTCACTTCACTGTTGTCAGTACAACGTTTTGATCATCAAATCTCTCCCTTTCTGCTTGCAGCCGGAAGCTGTGAAGAAATGTTTGTCGGCGCTTCGGTAAGAAACGCATGGCTTCTCACTGCCATCAAAATGGTCACACAACTGCTTAAGACTACTGTCCACACCAGTTTCACTCTATTTCAGACCCTATCACTCCATGCTTCTGTTGGTGGACGAAAACTCTCTCTTGGAGAGCTTACCCGTCGACTCCAGTCCTGCACTCACTCGAGTCATCAAAGTGGCCTCACCTCGCAAAAATTTGCAGCATCTCTCCTCCGATGCCGATTTGCCCATTGGACAGGCAAGAGTCCAACAATCAAACAGATCAGCTGGACATTGCCAGACGCACTGTTCTGAAACTCAAAGACAACGTTCTCGTTTCAGATTTTTCACCTTGTCAGTCATTTGGTCTTCTGGGGAAAGGCCACCATCATTTACCCACTATGCAACAGCAATGTCTACGTGCTCGCACCAAACACCAACACACACATGTACGAAAACCGTCGATCCTTCGACTGAATAGATTTCAACATTGTGCCCAAAGAATCAAACGCGCAAAACAAGAGAGAAAGAAAACAAATCTTTTGCAGGAATTCTTCGCTGGTCGAAAAATTTGTTGAACAGTTTCCCAACATGTTGCTGCCAAACGTGCTGGCCGGATTCTCTCTTCCAACACCTCTGCAAGGACACAGAGATGTTCTGAGTCTTCCTTACATACAGGTTAGTTTGTGTCTAATGCACACGTGTCGAGCGGCCAGAGAGAGAGCTCTTCCGAACCTTTATTCGTTTCATTTCAGATGCAAGAAGTGCAGATGGTGGTGTGGCTGCTGAAGCACTGCCTCCTCATGCAGCTGCACACCTACGTTTTCCTGGTGCCCGGTGCGGGGGAGACGTCGCAGCGCAACACTTACCACGCCCATCACTCCCACAATCCTCACACCAACTCTCACAACGGACTGCTGCTCCCTCCGGACGACACCAGAGTTGCGGACAGCGCTTCAGGTTCGATTTCACATTGATGCCTCTCAGATTGAATGGGATTTTGCTTTGAGACTTGCGTCCACGCTGACAAGTGTCCCTGTATCTTGTGGAAGCCCCACCCGATTGGGAGTGACACGCAACAAACACAGAACAATATCCGCTGACCAACCAACATGCCTCTTCGCCATTTTCACAGACGGTTCGCCTTCCATCAGCACCCTCTCGACGCAAACGACATCGGTTGACGTGCGCAGCGACGGCGTCGTCGCTAAGGAGACGGCGCACGCGCAGTGGGAGCTACAAGAGACGCTGCTGGACAGCCTGACGCCCGAGCAGCGTGCCGCTGTGCTGGCCGTGCCCGCAGCGCGCAACCCCGCAGACCTCGAACTCTTCGCAAAGTCAGTGCTCAACGATTCTTTCCACCTTCCACCGTTCATTACTTTCACGAACTGGCACGAACAGAACTTATCTTGAGCAGTTGCCGAAAGAAACCGAAGTCCAAACTGGAATCACAAGTCGTGTATTCAATCAATTCAAATCAACAAGGCGTAGAGAAAAGCGGAGTCTTTTGTGCGATGAGGGATCAAACAACTTGAGCACTCTCACGATCACAGTTTGATATCACAGGTTTGAATCAGCTCAAATTCGCGAGGCTTCTGCACACTTCCACTCACCACAACCGTTGCTCACAACAACATTGTTTCTGCCTTTCATCAGACTCTGTCCCTTTTTCAACGGGCGGCACCATCTGGAGGAGATGATGTACCGAGCCAACGTGGATCGCTCACAGATCAACGCCGTCCTCGACAAGTTCCGCCCCGTCCTCCTGACCTGCGAACACGAGGACCCTGGAACCTCCTGTTGGGCGGCAACGTAATGAACGCGGGCGAAAACCTTGACCTTAAAGAGCCACATGACCTTGAGCGGACCCCAGTCTGCACCGGTCTACAACGACTTTTGGCAGACACATGTCATTGCCAGATCAAAGAAGCCAACCAGCTGGAACCTGCTGAATTGTGTACATTTTGTCGGTTGTACAACAATCGCAATTTTGGTCCCGTCAGACTGACCAGAATCCCCGTGGCAGAGCCATAACACTTGTGATTGACACGTTGCGGTACCAGTTCGTACGCACGACTTGCCAATCAAAGACGCTTCGCGCGACGGCTGCCTTGATGTTGTTTTGCCAAAGAGATACATTTGAGGTTCTTCCAAAAAAATAAAGGGAGTTCAAAAGTTTGTCTTAGAGTCTACTTCTGTCCTTCGTATTCCGTTGGCCGGTCATCACTGGATGAGTGACCCGTGCAAAAGTTCATTTTGTTTTCTGTCCACGTGCGACACGGCACCCCTCGACCGTTTCACCTCGAAAACCGGGACACAGGAGAAAAATACAGGAGCCTACAACACTCGGAATTCCCAGGCGGTCACCCATCCAAGTACTGACCGAGCCCGTGGCTGCTTGACTTCAGTGATCGGACGAGAACTGGTGTATTCAGCCAGGTGTGGTCGTAGGCACTTCAGCAACGAAAGGCACGAAATATGATGAGCAGCCGTTGGGATTGAGATCTGTACCCTGTCTGTTGACTGGTTGGTAAATGAATGTCCATCCAGATCTAGCTCATGTTTGAAGTCAGCTGATGAAGTTTGCGTTCTACTTTGTCCTTCACACTTACACTTCGACAATTGGCAACGTAAAACCGCCACGGTTTCAACCTCCACTCTTCGGGCTGCCTGTCCAACCCAATCCTGGCCGAGACCACAACGTCGCTGTCAGGGACGCATTTCCCTTTGGAAACCCACAAGTCGTCACTCGCAGCCAAGTCGACTTTGTTGAAGCTGTTTTTAGTGATGTCAAAGGCGATGCAGAGTTTGGAAGGGCCGCTGCACAGTTGGTGATCCTTCAGTGCCGCACCACCGTCGCGCAGATTCGCACCGCGCAGGGCACGCATCGCGCGCTGCCCCTCCGTCGGCTCCAAGGCGCGGATCAGAACGACGGCGCCGTCATCTACAAGTCACAGGTGCGCCAGCTGAGGAGAGCAAGTCCGGTGGTGACGTTCGCTGGTTTTCAACCCGACTCTGGTTCAGCGGCAATGCAACGGTTCTCGTGTTAGTAGTTGGTCTACACACCAGAGCAAACTTCTGCAACAAACCACCGTTGTACCATTGCAACAAGCACATGCGATCTTTTTCCTGCAGACACCAGGGACTGGAGAAGCTTACCTTTCGACGAGATATTGAAGCAGCAGTATTGGAAGTAAACGTTGTACACATAGGCTGTACCCGGCATCATGAACATGGCTTCCGTTTTTGGTGTTTTTCGTCCTCCATAGCAATGGCAACTGGCATCCGTAACTCCCAAGTAGGCTTCAGTTTCAACAATTGTTCCCTTCAGCAGAGTTCCATCTTTGAGCTTCCTGACAAGAGTTTGTCCCAAGAGACGTTTTGCAAGGTCAACAGTTTCTTTGCAGTAGAAAGCGTGTGTGAAGGCATCTTCTTTCTGGTAGTGCAGGTGCATCGAAGCGTCACAAACGAAAGTTTGGGTGATTTCTGTGTCAGGGTGATCGGCGTCGAGGAGACGGTCTCTACTTTTTGCCAGGCTTGGCTTTGCCGCTGGCCTTTGCACCTGCATTCGTGTCCGACGAACCAAGCTGCTCTCTGGCTGGCAAGACAGAAAAGAACTTCAGTTCAGACAAAAGCGTGCGCCACATGTCGGATCGCTTGGGAAACACGCATGAATCTACCGGGAACACAATTTGCCCGAAAAGCATGAAGGAAAAACGATGCGCTTTTTGCAGATAAACTTGGGAATTTTCCTCACACACTTTCTCACCTTGGCCAACAGACTTCTCGGCTTCCTTGTCGCGGACGCTGACGCTTTTGTTTCCCAGCACGTAGAACCTCAGCGGCTTCTTTGCCCACTCTTCAGCGTAGTCGACTCCAACGCGAGCCGACGCCACGATTTCCTCTGGTGCCACGTCAAAACCAGGCTCCAGCCACAGAGAATCACTCGTGGTGATATCTTTTTGATTGAATGTGGCTTTGTTCACTGCCAACGCTTGAGTCAGCTTGGAAGGTCCGCTCCCCAAATCCTTCTCTTTCATTTCCTTCACCTTGGATGTTTTGTCGGCTGTCTCCGTTTTCTTTTTTTGTCGCAGTTTCCTCATCTCGTCCACCCCGGTCACCGGGTCCACAGCTCTAATCAGAACTGCAGCGCCGTCACCTGGAGAAATGCAAGACGCACGACCATGGGTCAACTTCACACGAGTAGACTGACATTTTGGCCAAGTTGAAGCCTTGGTCATCAATTTTTCACACCTCATGCGTGATACCAAATGCGTGTTTCAAGAAGATGGAAACAATTCCGTGCTGGAGAAGTAACTTGTGAAAAGCAAACTGAAAGGTGCAATTTCTCATGACCAAATGCAACTTTATCTTGAAATCTGTTGACTGAAATGGTTTACGGTGAAAAGTCTTTCGCAAGTTGACGCACACCTTGACTGGATATGTTGATGCACGAGTACATGCCGTAGATATTGTAGACGTAGATGGTCCCTGGCTTCATGTACATCGCTTCATTCCGGTCAGTGCGTTTTCCGTTGTGCGAGTGCGCTGCCTTGTCTTCGCCACCCAAGTAGGCTTCAGTTTCGACGATGGCGCCTTCAAGTCTGATCCCAGACTCTGTTGTACGTACAAACTTCGTGCCCAGCAAGGCTTTCGCCAGCTCAACGCAAGGCCGATCAAAAAATTTGAACGCCAACTTTCCTGAAGAGTTTGTGTGTGAAGGTTCATCTTCCTCCTTGGATGAGTCTGATGTGTCGGGGATATCCTCATCGGCTCGAGCTTTCTTCTCTGTGACATCTTTGGACTTGCCACTGGTCCGACTTCTCTTACTTCCCGCCTTGGATGACGCACTCATGGCGAGTTCTGCAACAATTCATTCAGTTGGGTGTTGTCAAAATTCCACTGATGTCTTGGATACAACCTCACTTCACTTATTATCGCTCAAGCTAATACCGATTGGGCACGAAATCACAGAGATATATAACTTGATTTACAGCTGTCCTGGTGTACTTTTTCATCTTCTTCACATAAAATCAACTTTACCTGCACAATTTCTGAGCTGATTGAGTTTTGAGCTGCGAAAATGAGGAAAAGCAGCTTCCAACAGTTTTCCCGCAAGCATGTGCTAGTCCGAGACATTTGCCAAAACAACAAGTGGTTGCACATTCCTTTCCTGATTTGTGGCCATAGCTCAATAAAATTGTCATTACTTCAAACTTTTGTTTATTATTATTTTATATCTGAAGGATTGTTGTCTATCAAAATGATTTAATTCAACAGTCCGGCTCTCAGTTCCTAGAACACCCGACTCAAAGCTGACAACTCGTAGGGCAACCTGTCTGGGTCGATTTTGCAGGAAGCAGAAGAAAGGAAAACAAAAAATTCTGCAGTTTCCGAAGTCAGGAAGCAAACATTGACCTCACCTGAATGTGCACTTTACGTTGTAATTTTAGCGACAGCTAGCAGTCTTTCAGAACAACTCGACAGGTAAGTTGAACAGATCTGGGTCATCTTTCGTTCCAGGTGAAATGCTAGAATCTAGATTTTGTAGGTCTGCATCTTTTCAGGCCTGAGGAAAGGCGCAAATTGTAGAAGTAGAATCTGATGTACATTTGAACAATCCTGCTTCGCATGTTGTTATCTGCTGATAATTTGTGACGGTTGAGGTCTCCTTGATGTTCTTGACCTGTCACCGGTTTTCGTTGCGCGTGAGACCGTGAAGCCCTGTTCAGGTCAGCTTGTGGCCAGGGTGGGTGTTTCCCCAAATGGGCCTTTGGGCATTTTCCACTGAACATCTCTCAATTGGAAATGTGTCTGTGACTGCGTTGCGATGCACCTTCGAGAAAAGCTTCTGACCTGAGTTTGGAAACGTAAACGTTTAGAACCGAGCTGACGTCAGCCTGCAGGCAGACGAAAATCACTTGTTGCTGTTGTCAGCTCGAACATGTTGTGTGAGCTGCGCAACAAAATGAACATAAAAAGCAAAAAAGTCTGGTTGATTTCCTGACACTTCGTTGAAAATTGGCTCTCTCGAATATATGTAGCAATCTGAAAATTCTTCCTGTTGTGTAACAGTCTCATGCTATGTATTTTCTGCACACAGATCCCAAAGAGAAAATCATGTGCAATTCCTGTGTAAGTGTTCAATAGCCTCTTTTTGTAATGAGAGCTTTGGTTGTTTCACCGAGAATTGTCGTATCTCAGTTTTGTGTCGCGTTTTATTCTTTCCTAATAGAGTCAGAGCCACATTTTGTTTCTCTGGTCACTTTCAGGATCTTTTTCTTTTTGTGCGTTCTTTTGTCTTCGACTTACAAAGTGCATCACGGGGTGCGGCGGTGCCACCCAGGAAGGCGATGAAATTTCGAAACTTCGGGCTGCTGAATTATTTCTCTGTTGTGGGAAGGAGTAGAGTTTGAAAATTCAGGATCGCCATTCCTTGTCTCAGTTCCAATTTGATTTGTTTGAAAAAGATTTATTCGGGAAATGTTCACCTCAGAAATCCCGAGCTCGAGGAGGGGTCATTCCGAACAACTCCTCCCTCCGGGGAAAGAAAAACGTGGGAAGAAAAACACACCAACTCCGATTGATAAATTTTGGGGTTGTTTGTGTCTTTCGTACGAGGGTCATTTCACTGGCACAGCACGAGTGTACACCGGTAGCTGCTCTTTTCAGGCAATTTTGTTCTCCCATTAGCAACTTTCAGGTGGCGGATAATTAATAAAGTCTCATCGACGGTTTCTTTCAGGGGGGTGCGACATATTTTGTGAGTTCTTTGGTTTCCTCGAACAACCTGCGTAAAATTCCGTGCACAATGCGAGTAATTTCTCACATTTTTGGTCTTTCAACAAGGGAAAAGCACAAGTGTGAGTCTGCTTTGGCGTCCAACTTTTTTCTCCAACATACCGACAACCAAAAAGGCAAAAAAAACTTCAAAGATTATTTGGAAAGAATGCAAGAGAAAAAATGTTGTAAAAGCTCAAAAATAAAAAAATCTCTGAAAAAGTTTGTGGGCGGGAGCAATGAAAATTCTTTTTTTATAAATTTTGCGTTTCGACTCAGAATCAACCTTTGAAGGAATTTTTCTCAGTTTTTAGAGAACAGAACAAAGTTTTTTGAAGCAGGTGGTAGCGCAGTGCTACTTGTCAACAAGAAGCACTTGTGTGAGGTCTCTAACTTATGGGGGGGGGGTCGCATTTTGCACTCATCGCGTAGCACTCGGGATATTCCGGCAGACACGAGGCACTGTAAAAATGTTGGTAGAAAGTATTTTGCAAACGTTTTTTCAGTTTTTTGAGCGATTTTGGTTCCATTCTTGCAGTCAAAATTATTGCGAAGAAACAGCCATTCACTCATTTCACAAAACACCACTGTGCTGCTTCTCTAAACTGTACTTCTTGTAGTTGTGGCTTGTTTCGTGTTGTGTGTGGAGTGTTTTCCTGTGCAAAGTGGCATGTTTTGCTAACAAACAGGGCTCACTTCAAGGAGAAAGCCGATCATTCTTTCACCGCAACAGCCATGAATCCCCAGCTGTCAGTCATTTTCGGTTGTAGAAGAGCTCTTATTGACTCACAACAAAGAATACATTTCTGTCAAAAAGTGAGTTGCACACCTCTTGAGTTGCACCTCTTGTCGCTTCTGATTTAGATGTGTCAGCAAATGAAGAGTGAAACTTTTACACACACCAACGTTGTGTCGCGCCGTGCAACGGCCGTGATTGGAACAAAACATTTGTGTACCCAAGTGAAAAGTAACTGAAGAAGAAACTCTTGTGTCCCCAGAGTGAGTCAGGTTTCCTGCTGAGCAGCGGTCATGGCGGCTGAAACGGAAGAGGAAATGGAGCTTCTTCGAGTGTCACACCTCAGCAGCGACTCGGGCTTCGAGATGCCCGGGCAGGGCTGGGGCGGCCACGACACCGGCAAAGAAGACATCTTTGCCGAGGTGCCAAAAATGAGTCACTGGTAAGATCTGCAAAAATTTGTTGCAATCCAAGACGATGAAAGCATTTTCTGTGGACGTTGCACGTTCACACACACACACACACACACACACACACACACACACACACACACACACACTGACGCAGAAGTCGTGTGACTGTGTCGCCATGTCGCTGTTGCATTGAGTTGAATGGGCGACGCAACACACACACGTCTGACGCGACAAAAGTGTCGTGTCGCATTCTGTAACCATTTCGGCTTCACATACACAGCACGAAGTTTGGTACGTCGTCATACGACCGCTTGTGAACTTGTGACAGGAGTGTGAAGGATCAGGTGCTGCAGTTCTGCGGCATCGGAGACGATGAGGAGGAAGAAGCCGAGCAGTGGGACAAGTGGAAGTCGCGCAAGAACATGATGTCGAAGCGCATGGGCACGGGACACTACCGACAACCGCAGCCGCTCGGCATGGACGACGCCCCGTACGAAGGGGTGAGGAACATCGTTTTGTTTGTGGATGAACAAGAAGATCTGCGTTGTGCGATTTCAAACAAGGTCTTCCGTCTGTGTGGAATGAGTGAAACAAGACGGGATGTTGGTGACTTTGAGGATTTCTTGTTGGCGCGCGTGCATGTGCACAGCTCTCGTCTGATTGTGGTGTTTACGTGCTTGTCCTCAGGACGAGGTCGACGGACAGGGAAGGAAGAAGTGTCGCCTGTATTGTCGGGACAAGATCCGCACGGTGCGTCCGTCGAGGCGAGTGGCGCGCACCAGGTCCCCGTGTCCGCGCGACGTCGAGCCGCTCTGGAAAATGTTCGTCAGGAAATGCAAGGGACTCTTTGTAAGTGGGAATCTGTTCTGCAAGTATAGCATTTTTTTCCACCCAAATTCGTATTGATCTGATATCATCGCACTTCGCGTCTCTTTTCATCGTGCGTCGCAAGAAAACCACGAGCGGATGCTGCAAAGCGTTACGTAGGAAACACAAGAAGGACGGACTTCAGTTTTGGTTCAGGATTGCTGATGTCGCATCCGGCAGAAATCTTGATGTCATTGCAGTATGCGCCAAAAAGATCCGAAAAGCACTCGTTCGAACTGAGGAACAGAAGCTTTGCGCCCGCAGACCTCCGACAATACGGGGATACAGTCAGTCTGATGCAGTCAACTGACGAACCTGTGAGTTTCCCTGTGCTTGACCGATGCTTCAGATTTCTTTTGCAATTGCAATGTCAAAAATTTCACCATCTACTCGTGTTTCGGTTCAAAACTCGCATGCAATCACTAACCCTTGTTCCGTTGCGTTACTTCACCCAGGCTGCTTTCCAGGACTCGGCCAGGTGGACGACTCCTCAGGCCAAGGCGGACCGCCACGGACAGCTGTACGACAAGTTCTTCGACTACAACGCCGAATACACGGGTGGAGCAGACTTGAAGCAACGTGAAGCTGAGCAAATCCCAGGCTTTTTCGAGCAGGGCAGCGGGGACAGAGTCGTACCCGAGGGTATGGCGATCGCGCAGGTTCCCGCTGGGTACTCGTACGACGAGACTGACGACGCCTCCCACCACTGGTTGGTGCCCTTCGATTGTGTGTTGCTTTCCCTGTCTCACAGTTTTCTGTTTTCCTGGTTTACCCAAAAAGTGCAATAAAAACTCGGTGTGGTATATCACCCCACCGACGCGTCCAGGCGCGGTGTTCCCCAGAAACTCAATTGTCCCCAATGGTTGGGCATGAATAGAGCTCTACAACCGTGGGATCATCGCAAAGGTTCCATTGTTCCCCTTCGCTGTTGCAGGCGGCAGGGGCGGAGCGGCGGGTGGGAGTGGCGGGAGTACCCGCAGCAGCCCCGCCCCAGATACGAGTCGGAGTCCCCGTACCAGGTACGAACCAACGAGACGCACCCCAAACTCTGGGACTCGGCTGTCATCGAAATTTGTTTGACAACGGACAGTTTTCCTTTGCAAAAATATTTTCACACACACACACACACACACACACACACACACACACACAATCTTTTGTTTCTTCGGATTGTTGAACGTGTTCTCGCATTTTCAACTTATTCCTTTGCAGGACATGAGTCGCTTCAGCCAGCAGATGAAAGAAAACTTCGTCTCGCTCATTGACAACTCGGACCGATGGGACGCGACGAAGAGCACGTGTCTCTCGCTCATCACGGACGGAGTGTTCGCCAAAATTTGCGGCTTCCAGTACGATCGCTATTACAAGTACGCGTACGACCGGGAGACGGGCACGGTGCGCGCCGACCGCTCCAGTGATCACAGGTGACGCTTCCTTCTGCATCGCGAGGTCCGTTTTGGATCGCGTTCAATTTGATGACGCAAGGATATTTGCCATTTCAAGCTGCAGCTTTCCTTTTCTGGGTAGTTTCGTTCCGAGGGCAGTTGTCGCCAAATTGAACACAGCCTTTTCCGTCCGTTTGGGGAATTTCTGATATTTTTCGCTGTTTCCTTGTCTTTCCTGATCAGAGTTCTTTTGAGTAGTGTCTGGCTCTCCGCAGGTCTGGATTCACAGCATGGATGACCTTTGTACAAATCCTCATCTGCATTGTCTCTGTGTCTGTCTACGGCTTTGCCCCGTTCGGCATAGCGCAGACTGTCGTCTCAATGGAGGTACTATTTCAGCCTTGCCTATTAGTTGCAACTTGCTTGAAACTCAGCAGAATCCAAAAATGAACCTCAGGAACAAGGCGAATCGTCGCAGTTGAATTTATTCCTAGGAAGCAGAAGTGTCTGAATTGTTTGGTGTGAACGAAATGTGACCTTTCGACGGTTTTCAGATCCTACAGCCTTCCCTGGCGCTGGAAAAGCTGTCTTACCTGGAACCATCCAACTTCTGGGGTGGTCCACGACAGGTACGAGTCATCAGTCCATGCACAGAACAACTGTCCGTGGAATTCGTGTATGTCTGTCTTTGGCTATCGCTGTGTGTGTATGTGTTTTGAAATCCGTCTCTCTCATTCTCAGGCGGCCTTGATTCATCTCGGTGCCAAGTTTTCTCCGTGCATGCGATCAGACACGAACGTGAACAACGCACTCGCTCTGGACCGAAGAGAAGAGAACAAGACAGCGTGTTGCATTTTCAACGATGGGTCGGGGTGTCTGCAGTCTTCCAGGGGCAAATGTCCGGCGAGTGTCTTTTCTCTGTGGTTTCACTGGAGTTGTTCAGGGAAGTCTTTGAACTTGCCCGTGCTGTTGCGTGCAACAAGACCCAACGTGCAGTCTGAACTGAAGGAGCTGCAACCTGTTCCAATATGACGTGTTTCAAACTGGTGCGTGGAAACCAACGCTGCTTGTGCAGCATGACGTCACGATGTGTTCTGTCCTTTCCCTGCAGGCGTATTTGGCGACGTTCCAGAAGTGGTCGGACGGAGCTGCGGGCAGCGACGACCGTGTGTCCGGGTCCGTGTGCGGCCAAGACCCGAAGTGAGTCGCGCGCATTTGGGCGCAGCGCATTGTCCCAAAGTCCGTTGCGTTGTGCCTCCCTTGAGGACTGCAGAAAGCTGCTTCAGGGTCCTTGGCCTCAAGCAGTAAACAGGAGGCGTGACCAGACAATCTCCAAGTTTTGGGTGTCAATCACCTCTTGGTTTTGACGGGACAAAAGAGAAAATGTCTTTTGCAGGTACTGCAAGAACCCCGCCTCTCTCGGTGCTTACGAGTGGCCTGATGACATAACGGAATGGCCGGTGAGTGTCACTCAATCCACTTGAAAAAACAGCGACATTGGCACAAAGCATCGCTCAAAGCCGAAGATCTGGTCATAAGATACAGATTCGATTGGTGATGGTGCGCACTTCCTGCTGGTTGCCAGTGGTTCTGTCAGCCACAGCTTGCGTCGTTGAAACGTTGATTTTATTGGTGGTTCTCGGAGGATCATTGAGCCTCAGCTGTGGGAAAAATCACACCCGCTCATGTGTACCGAGATCGACACGGAACTGACATGTTGCGAGACCAGTGTGGGTGCGTTTGCGTGCTTTGTTGCGTGCCGTTAGAACAGCAGAAGCCCTTGTGTGAAACGCACCCGCTTATTGCCGTTCTGTTGACTCGAGCTGTTCACGCACAATCTCTGCAGATCTGTCGGGACGACGTGAAGGCGACAGCGCTGCCGGAGAACCGCCACCTCAACTGCGAGATCCGCGGCCGGCCGTGCTGCTTCGGGATCCAGGGCGAGTGCGCAATAACGACCCGCCAGCACTGCGACTTCCTCCGCGGCCACTTCCACGAGGAGGCGACGCTCTGCTCGCAGGTGTGTGTGTGTGTGTGTGGAGTGTGCTTGTGTGCATGCGAATGTATGTGTTTGACAGAGGTGCGGCGGCGTAAAACGTCTGACACAGGACACTGGTTGTACTCTCATGTTGTTGAATGAGTCACTGTGCACTGAATGTCAGGAGTAATGCGAAGCTGAGACACACAGTAGCACTGTGTGTAAATTCGTATTTAATAGGTACATTGTATGGATGAGATCTGCGGCATGCTGCCGTTCGGCAACCCCGTGAAGCCGGACCAGTTCTACAGACTGTACACGTCGCTCTTCCTCCACGCCGGGTCAGTCAATCCCGCTGTTCAAAGCACCAGTTCTGAATGTTGGATCTTTTAGATTTCTACTATTCAGCTTTGATCAGGCATGGCATCAACGCGTCTCAATTCTCTCACTGAGGCTTTAGTTTCGAACCCATTTGGCGCATCGTGCAGTACGCAACACCTGACGCACGTATTGACATTGTTTGTTGTGTTTGCAGGTTGATCCAGCTGGTCGTCACCATCATCTACAACCTGTTCGTGCTGCGTCCGGCCGAGGTGATGATCGGCTGGATCCGCACTGTGCTTATCTTCTTCGGCAGCGGCATCGCCGGAAGCCTCGCCAGCGCCATCTTCCTCCCCTACCTCGTCACTGTGAGTCGATCTCTTGCTCTGGGTGTGTACGATTTTGGACCTGGTCGAAATGGTTCTGGTGATCGTTTTGTGAAAAGAAGGAACAGTGACACGGCTGAGCGTGGAGCAGAAGGGATTTGCGTGGGTCCAGACGGAAGCACGTGACGATTTGGTTGTTGTAGGCGGGCCCGACGGGGGCGCACCTGGGGATCATCGCCTGTCACGTGGTGCTCATCATCCTCTTCGTCGAGGATCGGAAGTGGCCGCTCATCAAGATGTTCTGCTTCATTATCGCCCTCATCATCTTCGGGCTGCTACCCATGGTGGATAACTACGCCAATATCTTCGGCTTCATCTTCGGTTTCCTGCTGTCGTTCGCTGTGCTTCCGTTCGCGCGGTTTTCCGCGGCGATGTCGGCGCGGTCGGCGCGCATGCGTAGATACATCGCGATCGGCGTCTGCAGCGCCCTCGCCGTGGGCGTGGCCATTCTGCTCTTCATGCTGTTTTACGTGGCGCCGATCTACCACTGCTCGTGGTGCCATTACTTCACGTGTATTCCGTTCACCGCGGACTTCTGCTTGAACCAAGAGGTGAAGATGAGAGGGGTCGTGGAACTGTGAATGTTCAGGGGTCCTGATGTTCAGGTGTCTTGTTGTTGTTGTTTGCTTCAACGATGTTTTGCGTAGTGGGCAGTTTTATGTTGTTGGTTGATTTGTAGCTATCTTTTGTTTGTTGTGATTTTCTTACAAACCAGATTTGTTGATTGATCCTGCTTTTTGTGGTGAAAGTTCATTGCAATGTTGAGCCGTCAAACTCGGGAGCACCAAAGTGTAGATGGACTGTGGGTTTTACCGTCCCATGAGTTGAGGCCGTGCGCTCTGTGTTGCGCTTTGCATGGAGAAGGTTGTGTTTCTGTTGAGTTGTGCAATTATGTGAGCTCAGTGTCAAACGTGTCTCCGAAGAGTCTTCCTGAAAGAAATGCAATAGAGTGTTGAGTTTTGCTTTGAGTTGAATTGCAACCAACTGACGGCAAACACCATTTGACCAGAACAAGAACTTGAAAGTCCCAAACGTCTTTCAGAATGTTCTCCACCAATACCCCCCCCCTCCAAATAAAGCCGGCATCAGACTTTGATGATGAAACGTGTGCATGTGTGTCAAAGAAAAACGTTTGTGCTGTTGCATTGCATGTCATATGTGAAACTCAGGGTGACTTCGCTCTTTCCTCTGCGTGTGTACACGTGTTGGTGGTCCGCGGCCTCCTGCACACTTCTCACAATGATGTATATGATATGGAACCGAAGCAGTTTACTCACGGTCGAGTCTGTGTCCTGTCACCGTGCGATCATCAATTAGAAAATCATGTTTCAAAGGGTCGACGGGGATCAAAGCTGAACTGACGTGCGCTTTGGTTGCAGTGACTTCATTTGATGTACGACTGTTGTACGCCTGCTAAATGGGCTGCTGCAGCTACTTGTTACATGTCCGCAATTTGGTTCAGGTCATGTGTGAAAACTGTTCTCGGGAACACTGGGTCCGCGTTCTTGTTTGAAACACGAGGTGAACGTCTCCTTGCCGTGTCATGTGTCAGGATGTCAGAAGTTTGGTCAGGTTGAGTGGACAACGAGTGTTGTCTTGTCACCTGTCTACAACACGTCATGTTCCGGGCGCTGAAATTTGTTGGGCAGTTTTGTTTGTTAAATTTCTCACTTTGTTGTCCAGGATAAGTTGCACGGCAGCACAATAGACAGACACTGTGTCACCAATTCCATCAGCAGTTTCATCCATTCAGCACTGCCAGTCCCTCAACCTGCTTTTTGTGCGTACAAAACAGCTAGACATTGCAAGAATACGCACCGGTGCTGATCTCAGTGTTTGTGCCAGTGAAGTGATTATGAATGGTGTATGTTTCTGCAAAAATTTCTGTTGGGGGCACTCGACTTGAGCTGGGGAAGACAACCGGTATCGAGAAGTTTGAAGAATTCCGCACCTGTATGTTGAGTTGTCGTGTCTGGCAACTTCGGGAGTTGAGTTCGGAACTTCGGGACACATATTTTGGGCGAGGTCTGCGTCAAGAACCGCTCGCTTTCATCGACGACTCTCCAAAGGAGCACCGGAGATGCTCGTATCTTTGGCAGTGGTCCTCCAACACATTTGCGGTCCTCACTTGTCGATCGATACGTCTGATTCATCTCGCTTTGAAGGAAGCAAATGCAAATCTTACGGAGATGAATCAATTTTCGCGTTCAAAGACATCGAGTTATCGATGTCAGTGAGTTTGGCGCCTTCTGTCTACAGATCACTACCCTTGGGTTTGGTTGATGCAGCCGTGTGTGATTGTGGACTCGTCAATATTCAATTTCAGGTGAAGTGGTGTCAAGCACCAGAATGCAGCATTATCAGTTTACAGTGAATTTCTGCACGTGTGATACGAATAAGTTTCCAGTTCGTGCAAATGTTGAAAAATTCCTTGTGTATTTGGATCAACCGAAAACAGCTGACGTCAGCCTTGGCCGAATCAGCTCAATCCATGATGTTTGGTTTCCTTGTGCAGCACTCGCGAATACTCGTACAATGATTTTCCAGCGTGAGACTGGGAGAGTGTTTTGTGTGTGCTTGTGTGTCGTTTGTCACCAATGCTTACCCGTAACACTGTGATACTGTGACTTTACTTGCAATTTTTGTGAATGTTTTTGGAATTATATTTTGGTAACCTGTTTGATTTTTTGCTCATGCTTGATCGGAGTGGTGTTGTGAATCACGGGGTTGTGAACTTGAAGTTCTCACGAGATTGTGCTCTTGCAAGATATTGTGGCGTCTTGAACATTTCTTACACACGCAATAAACGAACCAGAATCTTATGTTTGACATTTGATCCGCAGGAAAGATAATGTGTGTGTGTGTGTGTGTGTGTGTGTGTGTGTGTGTGTGTGTGTGTGTGTGTGTTTTGGGGGTGAACTCCGTCCCTGGGTGGATTGCTGAAACTCGCCGGTGTCTTGTCACCTGCGCATCGTTCGTCCTCGGAATCGCAAAAACTTCAGGGACATTTGCGGAAGAACTTTCCATTCAACAGCAGCAGGAATCACCTTCGCGCGATGTTTGCTGAACGCTGCGTCTTTGTTGACAACGCCAACTGCTGCGCAAAAGGAGCTTTACATAACATTCAGAGCCAAAAGTATGATGCTGCTTCACGTGTTTACCAGAGCCACTGGATACGTGCTGAAAGCTTGATTCTGGAAAGTCGATACCATTTGTGAATGGCTTGATGTCATGATTCTTTTGCGTGGCACATGAATACGTCTGTTGGCTTTTAACAGTGCAGCGCTAATGACTGTGGCATTGTCACGGGGCAGTGTGGCGTTGTGTGTCAGATTATAATTAATTAATTGCTGGAATCCGTGTCGTGTGTACACGATGTGTACTGGATCGCTGCACTCTCTGATTGGACTCTATTGCGTAGTTACAGCTTCGTCGGGTCAGTGTTGTTGTTTGATGAGACAGGTGATGCGCTCAACTCCCCAACCTTGAAAAGAGAGAAATAGAGTTTCTGAATGCGACACCTCGGAACGAGCGAACACGGGGTGAACATCTGGGCACAAACTGCTTCGTTCTTTTGCACCTGATGAATCCGTGTGGAATGGTCAGACGATGACAGTTGGCTTCTTGGGCCATAATCAGGTGCAGAAGGAAAGCCACAACAGGTGGCTGAACAAGGGAATCTCTTTTTCTCTTTGAAGAAGTTGAAGCTTCCACCTGATTTGGTCAGAACCAGCGGCTGCTTCCCACAGCAAGTTCCACGTCAAAACAAGATTTCCAGGGATTGGCTGAAACCCTACCGGTTGTTAGTTTGACTCAGGTCAACGTGGTTCCTTTGTACTGTGGTACCTGTGAGAACGCGGGTCGCTCTAAGGTTCTGCAATTTGACCAGATTTCTGAACATAGGGATGGGTGTGGTTCACGTAAAAACGCAGGTTTTGAGTCTGAGCCAAATTCCACAGATTGGTTCAATGTGGTAGCGTATCAGACATCGTTACTTGGAGTCCATTCCAGGTACGCAGTCAATTTTGTCCAGTTCGCGTCAGGTCTGCCAGACGCGTCACGCGTTGTTTCTCTACAGGCAACAACCGCTGCGTCGTCGTTCACGACGCGGTGCCCACAGGATTTGCGCCACAGATCGATCAGATTTGACCGATTTCTGATCAGTCGACCTCCGCCTGAACCATTTCCCGGGGCTCATTCTGGTGCGTGTTTTCGCGTGATCACAAGGAAGACGACGCGTGTTCATTTTCTCTCAGATGCACCGCGTCTTCCTTGACAGAAAAGAAACGTCACCTGCAGCCCTGGCAGCAGCTTCAGTTTCTTGGTTGAACAAGAAAAACAAGTCTACTATCTCGGGTCCGCATGGGCGTTGGCCTGGCGCGCAGGTCATGCAACAGTCTGAGTGCAGATGATGATGATGTACGTATTTGGATTTGAGGCGCTGTTGGCCGCCGCCGCCGCCGCCGCCGCGCATTACGTGATCCACGCATCACTAACCTGAAGCTGCCTTGATGTGACTATTGCGCAGGAACCAAAAAACACACAGTTAATTCACCCGTTCCTCGAAGGTACAGATTTTGTGCAATCAGAAAATGTATTTTGTCTTCTTTTTGACTGGTTGTCCGCAGTTCCAAGTTCTGATCATTCACGAACTTGTGAACGTGGTTTGAAATTCAGCGCTGAAATTGGACAGACGTGCGACAATATTTTGTGACACCATCGGAAAAGGAAGGAAACGAGTGACGAACGTTTTCGTGAATTGACCCCGACAACGGAACCACGAGCAACACAAGGCATGAAAGGGAAACGATTTTGGACGTTTGCGCAAAACGCAGAGAAAGCTGTTTCCTTTTGTACAGAAAATGGATTGTGGAGGGATCTGCCTCTTGGCTCAGATATTTTGTGGACTGAACGAAATGGATTCTGCGTGATCTTTGTGATGAAATTATGCGAAATGTAGATAGATCATTTTCTTCTCCACACAGGTTGTGAGTTCATCCCTGGAAAGTGAGCCAGCGTGGTTCTTCTGTGGGATAGTGATCTGTAGTACCCATTGAAACAGTGCTCTTCAAGTGACTCGCCTGTTTTGTCTTTCTTGCCGTCCGATGTTGAACACGGATACCGGCTGAACATGTGACATGAACCTCGGTGGAACCAGGAGCGAACCTCAAGTTTGCCCCATGTGGATATTTGCAGGAGTTCTGTTCGTGCTTGGTGCTGCTGTTGGTAAGTTGTTGATATCCTCATCAAATTCTTTGAACAGAACTTTAGTTGTTCTGAGGGAAACCAAGTCTCAGACTGTATCTCGCAGTCCTGTTGTATCGAGCGTGCGTCTTTCACAAACGCACCTGGGCCCACGCAGGTGCATGAAGTGACGCGAGTGGCTTCTTTGGTCTCGTAGCCTTTCGTGGCCCAGCACTGAATCCAGATATCTAGGGAGTCGTTTGCTCATTCTCGGACCCTTCTGAAATAAGTAACTCCGTATTTTGCTCCACAAGGACGATGTTTTCCAAATTTGAGATTTGGCTTGTTCTGAACGTCGTTGAATCCCGGATCCACCCAAGGCACACGTGCCAAGTTTTTGTCACAGAACGGATGCTGTTACTGTTTTCTTGCAACAAAAGTCTTTCTCTGAGTTTTTATGGTTTGCTCTGTCAATGTATTTGGGTTTGAAGCGATATCTGTCAGAAACCGGAAACTCTTGTTTCAGACGCGAATGTTCCGCCGACGTGGGTGCGCCCCGTGTCCAGGCTGCTCGTTTCAGAGGACGCGGACATTGGTGAGAAGCGCAAGACGTGCACCGAACCTCCAGGGGAAGGGACTGAGATTGAGTCTGTAGCCAATGCTGAAAATGCTGAAGTGACATTGTCGGATTGTTGTCACACACCCTGTGGACGAGACCTGCAGGCCTCGCTCAGATTCTGAAGACACCCATGTTCAGGTCTCGCTGATCATCTGCACCACACACCTGAGCAGCTGTGTGGAAACGAACAGGTGCCCAACACCATCGTCCCTGAGTCCCTATCTGGCATCTCCATCATCTTCCACTTGATCTGACACAAAGGCACAACCAGAAAGTCATGTCAAGCGAGCAACAAAGAATACAAGGCTGGCGTGCCTGATTATCCTGAACATTTTTCAATCTTTGGGCACCTTCGTTTTCTTGCCCCTTGTCAGTGACTTTGAAAAGTTGTCATCGAACGCCCCATTGACCTCGAGTCGGTCGTACGAGTAGACCCGGGAGCGGTCGCTGTGAACAGTCTCTTTCCACCGTAGCGACGGTGCTGACGACGCTCCATGGCTCCGACGTCAACGGCGACGACCTGACGTTCGGCGTGGAGGGCGCGCGCGACATCGTGCACGTGCTGCGCGTCAGCAACAGCTCGGCGAGCGTCGTGCTGGGGACCTCGCTCGACAGGGAGGTGAGATAGTTTCTTGATTTGTTTTATTTCCGTGAGGAGGTTGGTTCTTTGATCCAAGTCATGAGGGCGTGTCAGGTCCACCATCATCATGATTGGACATCAAGTTTTGTTGACGGTGGCCCATCTCAAAATCCTTTTGTGTGTCTGAAAAGCCACCTGAAGTGCAAATCTTGTCGAATGAACACGCGAACAGCGACCTAACTAATCCGGGAAAAGGTTGAGTCTGAATGTTTGCCGAATGAACCTTGCGGACCGAGGGTCCTCCTGACGCACAAGTTCCGAACCCAAATCAAATTGTTTGTTTTTGCAGGCTATGGACAGATACAACTTCACATTTACTCTTTCGGATGGAGTCAACACACCGGCAAGTTTAAATCTCATTTGCTACTTCCTGGAGCAAGTTGAATGCGTTTCATCTCAATTTTCTACGCGTGAACACTCAGCCTTGCAAAGATGGTACCATCACAAGATGTTCTCTTTCCTTCCTTCAGCTGAGAAGACTGTGCACACTGTACGTGCTGGACGTGAACGACAACTCGCCACATTTCCTCAAGGAGCTCTATCGAGCGTCCATATCAGAGGTCAGGCCACACGCATAACTCTTGTCAGCTCCTCCTGGTGGAGCCACGAGGCTTCAAGACCCATCCCACACGCACTGTCGTACAGTGGTGGCTCACGTTCTTCAGAAATCGAAGCGGAGTTAGTTCCCGGTCGCGCATGCCCGAATCTCCCAACCAGGACAGAACACACTTGTGCGACCAGTACTCGTATTTGAATGGCAGGACTGTTGCCATATTTTTCCGAGTGTCAGCGGGAAGTTCAAGGATCATGGGACTGGATCTCTTGGTTCTGATGGTGGTTCCGTCTGCAGAACCTTTTCTCCCAGTTCAACACATCTTCCATGTCTGGCACTGCATGCTGCTTGATTGGTGCATAACACCACACGTGTACCCATGCACGCATGCGTGTGCAGACGCGGTGTGAAAATACGTGTGTGCGTTTCTGTTCAGGACACGGCCGTGGGTCGGGAGGTGCTGCGGGTCTCTGCGACGGACCCTGACGCCGGACACGACGGACTCGTCACCTACATGCCGGTCAGCGAACCCTGGAATCCAGGAGTCCGGAGTCTTGTGTAGAAAATGCGCTCATGTCAAAAACTGTTAAAGTAGCAAACCCCAAGAAAAATCCTGGGACGCCAGAAAGGAAGGACTTTTGTTCAAGTGTGACTACCCATTTGCATTCGAAATAATTTTTCCTGAAACAAACAAGGAAAGTCAGCAAGAACAGCGTGGAGATAACACATTCATTTTCCTGAACAAACAACTTGCAGGGCATGGACGATGGTTGGTCGGATTTCTCCGTGGACTGGATCAGCGGGATCGTTCGTGTCAAGCAGGACCTCGACATGGGCAGAAAGGAGTTCTACGAACTGGCTGTGTGGGCAACGGTGAGGTCATGTCCAGTGGAACTGACGCTGAGAGAGGTCCCGTGCCCCAATGACTGTTGCTTGAGCTCTGGTGCACTGGGCTGCGTATATACGAAGAGTCTGGGTCCCCAAAGCCTCATGCATTGAGCGAGGGCCTGGAGCGTGGGACCGTGCCTTGTGCTGGAACCAAGAGATAGTTAGTTCTGTGGGGCTTTGCTCCCTCAGGGTTGGTGTGTTTTGTTTGGGTCCGCATTTGAGGTCCAAAGGTCTAGTCTCAGACGTTTTGGGTCCAGGACTCTCTGGTTCTTCTGACTCCATATTTTCTTTGTACATAGCCCTCTGGTAACCAAGGATACAGTTGTCACAACTGCCACCAAAAGACTCTCAAGAGGTTTCTCTGAGAAGTCAGCCACTGCTTCTGTGTCACACAGAACAAACACCGCACATCGTGCACAAACCACCGAAGACAAATTGCTGTCTCTTTCAGGACAGAGAACTGAACGGCACGACCAGCATTGAAATACAAGTGACGAGACCTTCGACTGACTCCACCAACGTAAGGAACACGTCTTCTCGACACAGTGCGCTGTTTGCAAACAACAATTGAAATCAATTTTCTGACGCAGAACCCAAATCTGGAAGGGAGTGTGGCCAAGGTGGTGGCGATGTCTCCGCTGGTGCTTGCACAAGAAAAAGACCGATGAAACACTTCCAAGGATTCCTTTGCACAAAAGAAACAAAAAAATTCAGATTATGGCACAATTGCCCTTCTTCGAAACACGTTCGATTCAGCAGACAGCGCAAAAGCACAAACGTACAGCGCTTGAGTTGCACATTTCAGGCTCTGTTTTGCTACTTCTGTGAGAAATCTTCGGATTGCGCCTTTGAGCAACTCAGCTATTCTCCGACCTCCAGATGCAAGAGCGATCAGTGGTGTTTCGTGAGTAAAATGTGTAACCCTGGTTATCGCATTCCAATCACCAGTAACTGCCAAGGATCAGATCTCACAGAAGTTGAAAAGGCGACTTTTTGCATTTGCAATTTGAAAAAATAAATGTCAGGCCAGAAATCGCAAGTTAAAATCTTACGTCATGTCTAAACACTCCAGATTGACGCGAGATTTCGCGAGAAGTCGTCGGAGTACGAGTACTCGCGGGGGTGCAGAGATGCGAGCGTCTGCGAGTCGCAGGGGACGCTGAACCGGGAGAAGTGCAGCTCGGAGGCGGGGCTGCAGGAGTGCTCCTCCTGTTGCTCGGACAGAATCTGCAACGGCGCGCGGCTACTGGCGCACCGCGTCCAGGAGGCGAACAGCCTCGTCGAAATGCACGGTGGAGGCGGCGGCAACAACGGTGGGAACAGGAGCAACAGCGAGACTGGAGGCAACACGGGAAGTGGAACAACCGGAAGTGGAACCAACACAGGGAGTGAAGCCAACACAGGAACTGGAGCCAACACTGGAACTGGAACAACCGGAAGTGGACCCAACACAGGAACTGGAGCCAACACTGGAACTGGAACAACCGGAAGTGGACCCAACACAGGAACTGGAGCCAACACCGGAAGTGGAACTGCAACCAACACAGGAACTGCAACCAACACTGGAACTGGATCCAACACCGGTATAAACAGCAACAGCGTCAACAGCGCGAGCAGCAGTGGCGGAAAGAAAGCAAAGGGGAAGGGGACGGGGAATACTCTGAGATGTGATGCTTTGATGCTGATGGTCAGTTTTCTCGTCACTTGGTGCAAGTTTCATCAGCTCCATTGAAGAGGTGATCTCACGGTTGAAGGTCGTGCCTTGTCCGTCGAAAGTTCGTTGGGCTTGTGGTGTCCACAAAAAGCGAAACGTCAGAAGAGAAACGTTTTTGATTGCTCTTGGGTTGAGCAACAGTCCCAGGAACTTTCGATGTCTTCAAGAAATAGGCCAAAATATTCGCAACAAATTTGTATGTTGCTGCATGTGAATTTCTCTCGCAAGCGGTGACAACGTGGGACGAGAAAACTTCGCCCATTTGCTTTCCTTCTTCTGTTTTGCAATTCAACAGTCACGCCCAAAAGCGGGTCTTGCGCAAGTCTGGATCGACTGTGTTGCAATTGGAAACTTTTTGTTTTGTGTTGTAGAATCTCCTGCAGAAGACGTTTCAAGCTCACACATGTGATAAAAGAATGATACCCGGTCAACCTGTGCGAACTCAAACCAAAACACTTTTCAAACGAAAGTCTGTCAATGTTGCAGTCAGGGCGTTGGGCACGCGAAACAGACATATTCTGTATTTTCAGTGTTGTTATCGTTTGCTATCTCTGACAACTGTTGCTGTGTTACATGTACTCAAGTTTTATCCTTCTTCTCATCGGAATTCCGTGAAGCGGAGCGTTCTCACCACTGATGACCTTCGATGCCTCGAGCGATGTGCTCTGTGTTTATGGTGATGCCCAGACCAATTAAGGTGTCAAACGAACACCAAACCAAAGGGGATAAATTTGATTTTTCATTCAAATTTCCAAACCTTTAAATGCATGTTGTTCCGGAACAATTTGAACGAATTCCGCAAGACTACGCCCCTGGACCAAAAGCTGTGCACAAAGCGAGTGGAAAGTGTTTCTAATCCGAAAGCACAGTTCATCCACAGGAGCGAACCCAACGAGAGAAACAGTTGTCCGTGCTGCAGAGATTGAAAATATCGTCCACAATTTCACATTTCCCTTGAGCTAAAAACGCATACAACATGCTTGTTTTGCTCAAATTAGCAATAAAATGCCAATTGGTTCTAAAATGTGGTGGTCTGACATCAATTTTCAATTTTATGCATGCATGCGGTCATAAAACGAGTGGCTGACAGTATGCTACAATACCATAAATATGTCGATAAATATGCAGAAGAATTTCAGTAAACCACGAATTCGCTTTTGTTGGAAGAACAAACATGGACACCATCTGCGTAGCAGCTTGATGGAAAGAACAAAAACGTTCAGTGCGTGCAGCCATGAGCGTGTTCGTGACATTGATGAACTGCACGCCCCCACAGCAACGTCGTCAAACTCACGTCACAGCGAAGGTAAGTTCCACGTTGTGGATTTGCTTGCACATTTGTGGCTTTGCGGGTTCCTTGTTTGTTGAAGAATAATCGGTTGTTCCACAAATCGCCTCTTGCTTCAAGCCAAGCAGGCAAAGCAGATTGATACAAGTCGGCGAACACAAACTTCTCTTTCCTCCCGTACGGGACACCGTTTGTTTCGCGCCGGACACAAATTGGGCTGCCAAAATTTACAAGGGATCGCCACGGCGGAACCTTCGCCAGAATGAGAGTATTTACACATGAAGGGATTTGTGTGTGTTGCAGGGTCTGGATGATGAACAGTGAGGGTGGACCTCCAGCCAAGGTGTTCCGCGACTTCCTAACGAACGCCACAGCCCTGTTCGTGCACTCGAAGAACCAGAAAAAAGTCACATCGCCTTGTCTGAAAAGGAACAAGCAATCGAGCTCGGCACGGAGGAAAACTGCGTTGAAACCCAATGGAAGAGTAAAATGCAGAAAGGGAGTCTCCCGTCGCAGAAACAACACGGCGGCTTTGAGAGGAAAATCCTCATCAGGCGCAGACCCAGCGCCATCGCTGTCATCACAACCCGGGTTCCAGCAGATCGACATTCTGAAAGAGGCCTATGACAGAGAGATCGGGGAAGGTCAGAGTTTTCAGTTGGACGCCATCAGCGTCGCCGATGATGACGCCGACACTCGGGGATACGGCGATGACGTCACTGACGGCGTCCCAGACGCTGACGTATCACAACAGCAGACGCTGTGCGACAAAACTCAGGACACTTTGGAAACAAGGAATTCTATTTTAACAGAAATCAACCCAAACACCACCGGCACAGAGTCAGCGGAATTGTCTTTTGGGCCTTGTTTGTCGTCTGTTTGTAACGCCAGCAGGTCATTCGGTGACGGATCCCAGTGCGAGAAGGAAACAATCTCAGAAAACAAGTGCGTTGAAGCTGTGTCATCTTGTTTCGTCAAAGGGCAGCAGCACCAAGCGGCCTCTTTTTCCTGCTGCGTTGTGCGCGGCTGCAGGTGGCAGAGTTATCAGGCTCTCCAGATGTGTTTCCCTCAAATTGAGCAAATCTGCGCTTCGGCAGCGGCGGCTACGACGCCCACCGTCCCGTTCTGGCGATTCCGTGATCTGAGCTTCAACTTCACAGACTGCATCCCTGACATCTCGCACGAATTGGGATCTTGCAAACAGCCGGCGTTGGACTCGGAGGACCGTTGGTTTCACTGTGGATCCCCACTTTTCCCTGAGACACACCAACACCCACTCAGTAGTGACAACGACCACAACGCCGCCCGAGAACCCGAGTCGGATTTGGAAGTTTCTATTTTGAGGGAGCTACAAATGTCCCGGTGCGTGGGGAAGCCAGAATTACCCGTACTCGATGTGGAACATGACATGGACCTGGCCCTGCCGCCTTTCACATCAGCATTTGCGTAGATGGTACAATACAGAAAATTAGGGCCATTACTCCAGAGGAAAGTAAATGGTTGGCAGTGGAACGGTAAATCAGGGACAGAGATGGCCGCAGGGTGTTATTGGCAATGAGGGCTGATGTTTTAGCGGGATTATTATTTTTTTTGGAGAACAGTGGGTCGGTGTACGCAACTTCACCAATTTTCTTGTAGGTCAATAAAACCTGTTCTTTTGTTCAAGAAGGCTTTTTTTCGTCTGCTTGTGTTTGACCATTGTACAGCACATCAAAAGTTTGTCTCCTTGTGTTTGACCAACAAAAGTTTGAAGGCAGTCAATTGTTCTGTGATTTTGTGGAAGTCAGTTCGGCTGTGTTGCTGCAGTAAATTTCCAACTTCCTGGCGACCTGCTGGTTTGGGCGCTTTTTTTCGTGGAAAATTGGAAAAAATAACGTTTCACGGCCAAATTAGCTGGCAGTTGTTTTCATGTTTACTTGCCATAACGGGCTACGTCGTGAAAAGGAACGCATTAAAATGATTGTGGGACCCCACTGCAGTCCCATTTCCAAGGGTCCGAACACGCAAGCGTAGTTCGTTGTTTCCTTGCAGCTGCAGTTGTCGAAATGAACAACGTATAACAAAGTCATTGACACAACTCAGATCTCTGTGCACTTGCACAACGCTCAAAAGGACGGACACCATGGATCATGCACATGCTCGTACATGTCAGCAAAGACTATGACAGTTCTTCAAGCTTTCTTTTCACATGTTCATGTATCGAGCCTTTCTGTTCCAGTATTCTGTGCACGCGCCCCAAGTTTGTTGATAGCAACAGGTGTGGAACCATTATTGAATCACCCCGTCGCTTGATGCGGACGCGGAGATTTTCCTTGAGATCCACGTCCCGAGCGGAAACGCACTTCTTGCAGCAGAATGCTCAGCTATATGAGAATCTTTTGCAAGAAACGCAAGTTACAGGATGACCCTGCAGGTCAGATAAGCAGGCAGAAAATGCAGGATGCAATCACATGTCTTTATCTTGCTGTTGAGAATAACTGCAGGTGATTGGCCCCTGAGAGCCTCCGGTGGGAGAGAAGTACTCAGAGCCAATTGACACCTGCACCTCGAGCGACGTTCTTTGTGAGCCTCGGCGCTGCTGCAGTGCGCTGCTTCACACTCACGTCCCGCGGATCTGCGACAATCTGAGCTTTTAGATTGTGGGCAAAACAAAGAAAACTCGAAGGCACATGTGTCCCAAGACTTGTGAAGAGATTGATTGTTTTCTGAAAATCAGAATGGAAACCACAACTGTTGTTTTTGATAGCCCAGCAATCACAGAAGTTACGATCGGTGCGCTGGTGGTTCCATTCGCGTGCAGTCGCAGTTATCCCTGGTTGGGTGTTGCAAAAAAATACTTGCTTCGCCTGAAAGATATTGACACCATTCAACCAAACTTCCCTTTGGAGAGTTTTCCTCCAAAACGCGCAACCTCTCGTAAACAGCGACGTATCCCATCCTTATTGAAAGAGCGCTTGTCAACGACAGCACAAGTACTTCCTGTTTTTATGAATATTTTATGAACATGGTTCGTTTCTTCTGCCTCAAACACCTTCATCCTCAATTCTCGGGGGTGAAAATGAGTGACTGCTCAAGGCAGAGGAGACTGACACGCACGTCCCCTTTGGATGTGTTGGCTCTTGTTTGGTTGATCTTTTCAAGTTGCTTCTGATAGGCAGGATCGCTTCCTAAATGTCAAAGACGTTCTCGGTTTGGGCAGCAAATCACATGAGACTAATAATCGCCCCAAGAATAGATTGGACCGAGGATGAGTTCTTCTTATGCGTTCAGCGGAAGCATGACAGATCCATCTGTACAAAGATCTGGGTCGATTTACATTTGCTGGGAAAGTAGGGGATTTTCTTGATTTAGAAGAACACTTAACGAGTGGAGTCACATCAGATGATGACCACCAACTTCTGTCAGGGAATTTGTGTTGAATAATAGCAGTACCGTATTTCTTGACCAGAGGCGAAGCTGGTCAGACGCCGCTGGTCGTCTCGTTATCCTTTGACATCAACTTCTGACGGGATTCGAATTTCTTCACAGGTTCCTCAATTGGCTTCATCCCAGAGTCAATTGGCTCCAGCCAAGACCCAGCCGAGACTCATCTGTTGACCTCTTGACATTCAAACACAGTGAGGTGAGACGGAGACACACAACTTTCGTGAACAACGAGCACAAACACAGACTACTCGTAAATCACTCATTTGGACAGAGCTCTGCGGTAGTCTCTGCCGTAAAAGTCTGAAAGCAGCCCCAGGTGAAGACTGCTGTCCTTTTCTTTGTGTTTTCCTTGTGTTTTGGGCAGTGGAAATAGGGGGCTCAATTCCCAAATTGGATCTCAGTGCAAACAACAACAGTTTAGATCTCATTTCGCGTTTTCTCTTGTGTTTTCAATGCAATTTGCATTGACATCTTGGGCGGAGCTGTTGGAGTTGGGCGGGCGTGCCAGGTGCAGAGTGTGATTTGGATTCGGAAAGACAGCCGAGTCGAATTCACCTGATATTGATTGTCCCTACTGCCCGGTGCCCGGTTCACTTGGCCTCACTTGCATGGAGAAAGCTTCATTAAGCCCCACCAAGTGTGCCTCTCAGTCCCTTATATCAAACACACTGACATCTGATCTCAGGAACATGAGGGTCTTTTGGCTCTACAAATGCCTCGCCAGTAGCTCAGTGTGAGAAGTTGATCAATCTGTGAAGCAACTCTTCCACGCTCCTCCTCAGGGTGGATCCAGGAAGAGGGGACAAACAGGAACCAGACCTGTGGGAGGCAGTGCGCAAGGGCAACTCCAACTCCAAACAATTAAGTCACGGGACATGGGACATTTTGGAAATTCCCACAGAAAGTGTATGTGTACCACGGGGGCTCTTGAGAATCTACCCTCGTTTTCACGACATGGGACATTTTGGAAATTCCCACAGAA
>JAAUXT010127012.1_pt1 | contig 32042 bp, 36 predicted proteins | sample 7278171 | NCBI WGS metagenome assembly JAAUXT01 (sample SAMN14350112, study PRJNA611818) | marine sediment metagenome | isolation source: surface marine sediment (1.8m) | place: French Polynesia: Moorea | collected 2018-08
CACAAAACTGATATTAAGCATCTATTCCCTGTCTAATGTATGTAATAATTTAATATAAAAATATTTAGAATATAATTAATTGGCTGAGGCCAGCCCCCCCTGGTGGGGGAGGAGTATGGTGTGACACACCAGCTGTGAATTTGAACCACCGTGGTACAGGTGGCAGCACTGTTCATTCAATAAACATGGAGATTCGCGCCACCATGGCCAGTCTCACTTGAGATACCCAACTGATCGTTTGTGATATCACTACAGTTGTCAACAGTTCAGTGTTTCGCCATGCTGGGGTTGACTTGGGATTTGGTCGAGGCCACTGATTCCAAATGTGGAAAATAAAACACAGAGACTGAACATTTTCACCAAGCATGATGGTTCGTCCCTGCATGTCATCTGTATTTGACATTGAGAAGTGCACTGCCTGTGCATTGTTGGGGTGCGTTTTTGGACAGATACTTTGTGGAAATGTTTCCCGCTGCCAACTGAACAGAGACTCAGACTCAGCTTCTGGTGTCGCCTGATTAAAAACGGAAGGTACTTGTAGCAACACGGATGACAAACACCCGCAAACATGGTCTTCGCCTCCAAATTGCGTCGCTTTTCTTTCTCGATGTACAACGAAAGTGCTACTGTTGCAGCAAGATCGGCTCTTTGGGTCCTCTAGTAGTGCTCACGCGGTCAGAGGGTCACCCCACAGGTGTTGGGTCATTTTCTCGTCCACTTTGGGCGGTCACGATGAAAACGTCGAAACTTTCGACGGTTCAAACGCAGCATCCGACACCAACAGTTCGGACCCGTTGTTTTCTTTCCTCTGAAACTTTACACAGTACGCGAAGACAAGGTCTGTGCAACCAAACTTCACGCTGCTGAACAAAAACGACTCACACAAGTTTGCAGGTCGGAAGGAATAAAACACGAGTATTTATTTTCCAAAAGCCTGCAAGCATACAGGTTGCAACTTTCACTGAAAGATGAGCAATAAGCTGTTCTCGTCGTCAAAGCAACGAACTGCAATCCGCCGCCAATTGTGAACAATCCAAGAAACTGCCAGCAGTTTTAAAAACAAGAATGGAGACCCCCTCGGCCACAGCGGGTATCAGCACGAGCAGAGTCGGACAAAACTTCGCTCGCTGGATACTTTGTGGCACCGCTCTTTTGCAGTATATATTTTGTGGGAAGCTGTGAAAAAGTCTCAGCATTGTAACTACTGCACGATAAACACGCAGATCTTTCTTCCAGGGCGGTCGGCGCTTCACGCATGCGCGTCGAGCAGCGGCGCCGTCTCGGACGCGACGCGCGGCTGCGGCGTCTCGTGGCGCGTCGCGTCGCGGATGAGCGTCTTGAGCGCGCGGCTCGACGGGTCGGCGTTCTGCAGCCGCATCTGCCTGCAGCGCAGAGACACCGAGAGTCAACAAATAGCGTACAAGAGATGGCAAACACACGGAATCAGACGGACTCAGTATCTGCAACCGGACAAAATGGGAACAACGTTCTGCATGCTCCAGTCCAACTCGTGATGAAGCGGAAAGTGGATCAGGGTCATCTCGATCGAGAACGCGGAGTCGGAGGCGTCACCTGTGTCGGGAGGCGAGGGTGTGCAGCGCGCCGTAGCGCTGCCGGTGCTCCCGCTGCAGGTCCACGATGTCCGCCTTGAGATCCGCCTTCTCCCGCTCCAGAACTCCGACGCTGCGCGCTGCATGAGACCAACACGACAAGCGGCGCAACTCGCACCACCACGAGGAACACTACAGGACCAATTGTGCGCAGAAGCTGGAAGCAGCGTTGACGGAAACCCCAGTGTTCAAGCGATGTTTCTTTGCGACAAACCAAGACTCGGACATTGCACCAGAACCTTCAACCAGTTCCAAGCAATCAACTCCAACAAAGGGTCCCCCCAAGCCTCTTCTCTCGGAAGAATTCTGGTCCTGTCGCTTCAGGCTGGTTGATGACCGCGAAATGGAGACGCGGGCGACTCACCGCTGTAGTAGCTCGGGTCGGGGATGGCGAAGTTGAACGGGTCCAGGTTGACGGTGTCGAGGTCGAGGTCGGCTGTGATGGGCACCTCGTGCCCGGACTCCATCACCTGCAGCGTGCGGACAGTGATGCGAGTCTTGGCTGTGCTGTGCAATGAGGTGCTGGCGGCTCAGGTAGTGTACCTTTCCTCGTGTGCCGAGATTCTTCGAAGAACAAGAAAATAGGAAGCCTTTGGAAGCCTTTTGTACTCACCACTTTGGGGATGGAGAGAAAGTCATCAACAGCTTCGTCGATCATCGTCTTCAGATCTTCCTTTAGACAGCAGCAGCAGAAGAGCATCAGGACCTGTGAGAAGAGGCCGCCAGTCGGAAACGTCTTTCTCTCGCGGAAAATCTGCATGCCTGGTGCCCGATTGGGCCGACTCTGCATGTGGTTGTGTCCAGACCAATTGTTTTTTTTGCTGGGTCCAATTTCCAGGCATGTACGTATAGTCGTGACATTGTTTCACTGTGCATGGGGAGTTTGTTTTCAGAAGCGTGCATTGCATGGTCCGGTGCACATGTTGGGCGCGCACCTTGGAGCCGTCGTAGTTTTGGCGCAGCGTCGCCTGGATGTCGCGCAGGTGACCCGTCTGCTGCAGCCAGAAGGCGCGCTGCACGCTCTTGCGTCTGTGCGACTTGATCACGATCTTCTTCCGGTCCACCAAACCTGGAACACGTCAGACAAAAGTCTCTCCAGATCAGGCCGGCTGAATCTGACCCACACGTACACGTGTCACACATCATGAATGCAACATGTTCCCGTTTCCTCTTGAACCCCACTCTGCTTTCATCGATCAGAAGTGTTTCCAGACTGAAGGAAAACAAACTCAAAATCCAAACCTGTTTCTTCAGCAGTGCTTTTCACCGAGCCGGCCAAGTTTCTCCCCAGTTTCCGGATGCTCTTCTTCATGTCTGTCGCAGTTGACGTCAAGACGCAGATTTCTGCTCAGTGGATGCAGCAAAGGACTTCTCGTCTCACACGAATGAAGGAAAGGAAAATTTCCTCAGCGAAACCAGTTGTCCACCAACTGCAGGGGTAAACTGGATCGCGGAAGTTTTCTGTGGCAAACCACTTGCGACAAAAGGGAGACGGAAGTATATGTGGAGAGTAGAGAGAATCGTTGTTGTTGCCAGAACTAATAAATTAGGACACATGCACTTTTTGTGTCATGGTCACATGCCCCAGTTGACTGTAGCTATTGGCACGAACGATTGACGATGTGGACTTCTCTCTTTCTGTGCCAACAAGTTTGATCAGTGAATAAACACAGCGCAGACTACACGGAAACTGCGCTGAATCGGCTTCAAAAAGCGTCCGCTTCGCGGTTGAGACGACTGAGTCACCGGCTCCGCTGCGATGAGTCGCCGTCACGCGCCCGCACGAGGCACGTGATCCAGAGTGACGAGCAAGTCAAGAATCAAATCTCAACTGCACACTTCAAATGCATTTATTCAAATCGAAAAAGAATGTGGACAATAATTTGCAGCACAACAAGCATGCTAGTGCGCACTGAACAGCCCGCGTCCGCCCCGACCCATGAATCGAACCCCACGAATTGGTGCGGTGGATCTGGCACAACCATGAATCTGCCCCCCCCTCCCTCCCGTGGACGCCACTTCGTGGAAGCGTTGACGCGGGCTGTGAAAACATGCGTCAGTGTCAAAATGAAGCCGTCACGAATTTGTCTCTACGAAGTGTACGGACGTCTACAATTCTGCTCTTCACGCATCTTCCAATCGAACATTGAAAACATCTCACACCAAACTATTCGGCAACAGCCAAGCAAGTAACAACACTTTGGAGTGAAAGACTGACGGAATTGGCCGGAGCATGAAACCGGCTCGCGATTTGGCTGCCAGCGGCGACTTTCAGCTGCACCGCGCTGGTTCAACTCGTGCCTGTTCGGCCCATGTGGCCCGAGAACCTCGGCGCCGGCCAAGGTGAAGACGGCTGGGGTCTCCGGTCACCCTCATGCACACAGAACAGGGACACATTCACACCACCACCTCCTGGGTGTGTCGAGTGCGCTGGAGGCAATTTCACAGTGAAAACATCGCAAAAAGGTGGTGGACCCTGTGTCTCCGTTTCGAGGGTTATGAACATCTCACCAAGGACGCTGAGCTCAACGCGGCAATTTTCGCCGCATGTCTGCCACAAGTGGCAAAATGCTGGTGAAACAATTGTGACTTTTTCCACCTATTTGTACAAAAATAATTCACAAACACCGGTACCGTTTGAAAACTGGCTCTGTCCATCGCAGAGCCGCGGAAATACATCGTCTGCCGTGTTCACCGGTCAACAACGGAAAAGCCTCTCAATGAGTGAACCCGAACGAAAATCAGACCTTTATCCACTGCTTATTCTTTGGTATTTCGCACTGATCAACAGCGTTTTTCAGAGTCTGAGGATTGTCATGGTTTCCAGTGCTGCGTGACGGCAGTTTGTTCGTGCACGAACTGTGACACTGGGAAATTAATTCTCAGCAGAAATCACAACGCGATCAATGTTGGACTTATAAATGATACGAGAAACATCGAAGCCTTGTGTCCGGATTGTTTTTTACCCTTGATCCAGCTCAGCTTTCGGCTGCCGTCAAGCCACGGAAGTGAGCCCCACAACAGCGCGGGATACTCCTTCGGCGCCACGCTCTCCTGGTTCTGAACTCGTCTCCTGACGACTGGCAACGAGACGCTACTGAGGCGATGAGGGTCCTGAGTCGACGGTCGCGAGGATGCGCCTCGCCTCGGAGCGCTGCGACGACGACATGTGCTCCGCGATGTGCACCACCGAGTCCATGGCGATGTCCGGGTTTTCTGAGATCAGGCTGAAAACACAGGGCGCGCAAAGTCACGTTGAGCTGCTCACAATCAACAGCTGCAGAAACCATTTCAGCGCCAAACCAACAAGACCGCGCGTTGATGTCACCCACATGCAAAAGGAACAGCTGTCTGCACGAACCTCACCCATTGCGTTTCACCGACCCAGTTGGCATTTTGCTTTGTGGAAAAGGTGTAACGAAAGTGGAATGTTTGTCCATACGGGGCACCAGAACGTGATTAGATACGATGCTCGCGGCCCAGCGCAGCCAAAATTAAAATTTAGCCTTTGTTCCTGTGTCTGTTGAACAACTTCTAAGTTTTAATGGTCCTCGTTGATGTTGCGTTATAGCGTGTACGCGGCAGACGTGTGTGCGGCGGCTCGCGCACCTCTTGATCTGGTGGAGGGCGTGGTCGCGCGTCACGATGCGGATGTTGTCGCGCAGCGTCGACGTCGCTTCCTTCTCCGGGTCGAGCTGCTCCGCCAGCCACTCCACCACGACCCGGTTGTCCTCCCACAGGTACGCCTGCAACGGGGTATACACGGTACTCAACATACGGGCACGCAAGAATTCAAGGAATCAAACCCGAAGAGTTTGTGTGCCACAGACTTGACACAAACTGTGGTGTTTTGACGGCCAGGCCATCTCTGGTCGGGACTCCCAACAAACACTCGTGATCATGCTGGAGGTTGTTCGACATGTTGGTGCGACCAATGTCCTGAGTCATTTCTCAACAAAAGGAACGGGAAGAGTAGTGAATCAAGACCACAAACAATCTGACAAACGCGAAGGAATGAGAACAAACACTCAGGTGCAGAAACAACCAAAATTGAAGTTGGGCCAAAACATATGTGAAATTCAAAGAAAGGGAACAGAAAATCATTCTCCCATCTCACCAAACGTTGTCTTACCAAAGAACTCAACCCGGATTCTGTGCCTTGATGCTGAGACAAACAACTGCACTAAATGAGCAGAGGTCCGGTGCCCAGATTTTGCAACTTCTTGCACAAAGGAATTCCTCCCAGCAAAACTTCGAGGGGGGGGGGGCAAACCGCGGACCACGGAAAACAACCATTCTTCGGTTCAGCGAATACACAGTGACAAGCAAACAGAACAGTCACGCAGACACACACACACACACACACACACACACACACACACACACACAAATTTTGAAGCATTCGCAGGGTCACGCTGTGCGCCCTGACCCTCGACGCGGCGCGACTCACGTTGACGCTGCCCTGCGCCTCGACGAACCAGCGGCGGATCATGGACAGCATCTGGCCGTCGGGCTTCTCGGGGCTGCCGCGCAGGATGAGGCGCTTCGCTTCGTCCTCGAGCTGTAGCCGCCGCAGCCGCCAGTAGAGGAACCGCCGCGACGTGCGCCACTCCAACACGTCCTGCCACGAGACGCCGAGGCGAGTTGGCTCCAAGCCGGAGACACAGATACAACTTCGAGACGACCATATTGCTGTAATTTTTGCGTAAGAGGTCAGGTGATGCAAAGTCGAGCAAAAGTGTCAGAATTGCGGGTTCAGGGCGAGGCACTCACCGAGATGACGCCCTTCTCCTGCATGCGCCCCGCGCGGTCGTGCAGGTCGGCGAACTCCACCGCCACCTGGTGGTACATGGGCAGCAGCACCTCCTCTCGCTTCTGCAGGCGACAAGAATGTGGCGCGTGTTCAGCTGCTCTCAGAGCGAGTCTTTTACGACCTCAATGTTCACGTCGCAGGACACGGCACACGAGCAAGTATTTTCGAGAAAGTAGTGAAAGCTGCAAACGAAGCAACCAGTTGATGGAAACGTCCGCAAACAATTTCACCGGGACGACTGATTCACGACTGGTAAACACACACACACACACACACACACACACACACACACACACACACACACACACACACACACACACCTTGATGTCGGCCTCGATCTCGGCCTTCTCCTCGTGGCTGAGCCTCAGGTCCTGCAGCTTCCCCTGGAGTCGCACACACTCCGGGTCGAGGCGCCGCATCGCCGCAGACAGGTCCTTGAGTCGGAACTTGATCTCCACCGTCCCCTCCGCCTCCAACACACCGCCTCTGTGGGGCGGCAGCAAACGGGTCGTCAAGAAACGGGCTGCTCGACTGTCGCGGGTTGTGTCCCCACACGGACAAATGTGGGTTTGTTCCAGCAGGTATACAACTGCATCGGACAGGCCGTCAAGTTCGAACAGCAAGCGTTTACACCAGAAACTGGACACTTTTGCACTTATGTCGTCCTCGTCTGGTGTGTGTGTGTGTGCGTGTGTGTGTGTGTGTGTGTGTGTGTGTGTGTGTGTGTGTGCTGCACCTGCTGTCCTCGTCGGCGTACATCTCCATGTACTGCGGGTTGATGGTCGGGTCGAGCACGACCCAGGCGCCGCCGCGCAGCTCGGCGCCCGGCGGGAGGTAGATGATCACGGGCTGCGCGTACTCCCGCAGCCCGTCCACGATGTACGACCCGAACTTCAACACCTGGTCAAACATGTCTGCAACGCACGTGCACAACATCAGCACTGACGGGGCCAAGGACGCCAATATGTCCACGTGAAATTTGTGTCTGAAAATGGAGCCAAACTTGCGATTCCAGAGACATGCGGAAAAAAACAATGTTCCCTTTTTGCAGTCACTTGTGTTTGTCCACTTTTTTAGCCACTGTGTTTCTTCAGAGATCGTGACTCCACCTGCGGAACGCACTCCAGTGCCTGTCACGGACACTGGTGTGTGTGTGTGTGTGTGTGTGTGTGTGTGTGTGTGTGTGTGTGTGTGTGAGGCACGTACCCTTCATGCCTCCGCTGAAGCCGCGCCAGTTGGCGAACACGATGAGCGGCAGCTGCTCCCGGTTGAAGTCGCGGATCGCCTGCGCCGTCTTGAACGCCGAGTCCGGGAACCACACCTGCCCCGCCTGCTGGATCACCTGGCGACGCCGACAGCACGCAAACGTCAGCGCATTCCACGGCGCAAGGAGAAACCACATCGATCACTGGAGTCGTCTGCTTCAACGTGTCTTAATCTCCCCACCCCCCTCCTGCCTGCGCAAGCACAATCGGAGGCACAATACACGACAACACACGGTGACGCCCCCTGCGCACTGACCTTGACCTCGGAGTCGAGGTTGGCGGGGTCGGCGGGGACGGTCGCCTCGACGGTGCGCGTCTCGACGGCGATGACGCCGACGGGGACGCCGCCGAGCCGCGCGCGCCCGCATACCACCGTCTGCGCCCACGGCGCCATGATCTGCAACCAGCCAATCAGCTCACGTCAGTCTCAAGGCTTCTCTCACAGCAGCCTCTCCACAGAAACGGTCACAACCCTGTCGGTTTCTCCGACGCTGGAGTCAAACAAACACGCTGACCAGTCCGAAGATCTGTAAAGCGCACTGTTGGGTGCGTTTCTTCTGCGGGGAATCAACGATTGAATAAACTGAGATTTCTTCACTCTCTTCAAACCCAAAATCCGGACCCCCGACCACCTCACCTCGTGCCAGGAGTGTCTGTCGAAGAAGCCGCTCTGCCACACGTCAAGGTTGTTGGGGTTGGGGCGGCCGGCGAGCATCCAGCGCGGGTCGTACGGCGCCTTGGTCGGGCGGAACTCCACCTCCCGGTCCACGGGGTCGTAGACGGGCAGCACGGCGCTCGGTCCGTCCTTGTGCTACAGGCAAGGGCAACGTTCCGAAATGCCAAAGTGAAGAAACAGAACTGCAGAGATTCTTCGCTGCCGTCCGCCGATCGACCTTCAGACGCAGACAGCAAACTCCTTTGTTTGTTGGAAAGCATCTTATGTTCCTGGTCTCAAACTTCACTTCCCGTTTCCACGACGCTCACCTTGGGAACGAACGCGAGCCAGTTGAGGATCTGGAAGACGCCGTCGAAGTCGCTGGACGCGACGGCGTGCGAGACGCCGTTGTTGTGCATGATCTGAACGCCGCCCAGCTGATTGTTGCTCGTGTACACCTCCCGCCCCAACACCTGGGAAATCACAACCAGTCCGGTGATGTGAAACACGCCACCCTCTGTCCGAACACAGTACAAGCACTGGAGAAAAACGTATGCGCTCTCAAAGATATATTCCCGAACCAAAGCCACCACCCATCGAAGCAAGAGTTTCATTTTTCTCCGCTTGAGTACGATAAAAGCGGCATCACCCTGCCCACGACCTCCCAACACGTGTCTCTCAGACGCTGCCCTGATGCCCCACACAGCGCATGCGCACCTTGTTGAGCGCGACGGCGCCGGTCAGGATCACGTGCGAGTTCTCCACCTGCACGATGCGCTGCCCGAGCCGAACCAGATACGCGCCGATCCCGATCGCGCGGCACGTCACCTAGCAACCGAGACAAAAAACTTGTTGCGGTCCTCCTCTACAACTGCTTGAAACATTTCCGACAGATTGGGCATTGTCACATGTCAACAGCTGCACCTGATTCTGTCGAAGTCCCAAATGCTTTCAAGACACAGAACGTTTGAAAGCTGAACTTTCCTTGAACAGAAACAACGAAAACGATCTTTTTGCCGCGTGCGTTGAACAGGAACGCGAAGTGTGTGGAGCTCACGAGGTTGAAGGTGACGACTTCGTTGTAGGCCTGCGACGTCTCCCCGGCGATCATGCCCGAGCCCTGCAGGTTCTCGACGCCGAGCCCGTCCTTGTGTCCGATGATGGTCTTGATCCTGTAGCGCGACTCGCCGTCCTCTTCCATCAACTCGCACTGCACCGAGTTCATCGCCGACACCTTCTTGTAGTCCTCCGGCGTCAGGTACAGGTACTTGAAGCCCTGAAGGCGGAAACGGAGGAAACTCCACTGTTGATAGCGCTGCGACAAACGATGTACGGAGACTGAAGGATCAAATCCACGTGAGCGGGGATCAGTCATGCAAAGATTTGAAAGTTGGACGCGGTGCGTCGGAGTGAGCCACCTTGTCGATGTTGGCGCTGTCGACCCAGGCGACGCGGAAGAGCGGCTTGATCTCGTCGGCGAGGCCGATGCGCGCGCCGCTGTTCGCCGAGATGTAGACCCGCGGCAGGCCCTGCCTCCGCGCGTACTCGGACGCTTTCTGCGCACAACCGGAAACACAGATTCAATGCGAGGCAGCTGCACAGAACTGAGCTGCACGTCTTCACATTCGATCCAGAATGAGGACAACAGCTCGTCCACGTGACTGGAACCAGAATCCTGGGGAAATTTTGTGTGCTTTCGTGTTCAGTTTTGTCAACGACCAAACAAATACCAGGTGTGCGGAACGGACAGTTGACTCACGAGGAAGATCTTGTCCTCGCGGGGGCCAAACGACCCGATGAGGTGCGTCATGTCGTTGGCGATCACGACGATGTCCCGTCCGGCGGGAAACTCGGGCGTCCTGAGCGTCATGCGCCACGCCACCATCCCCACCTGACGGCGCCACCACAAACACGAATATTTTTCATGCGGTCAATTATGTCGGCAAGAACATTCACTCACGAGCGCGCTTGGTTTTGACTGAAGAAACTTTTCAAAGACTGAGGAGGCACGGAAGCGCTTTTGGTTTTCAAAATCGAGCCCTTCGGAGGACCGACACATTGATGTCTGCTCACCTCGTTCTCGCCGGGAAGTCGGTTCATCTGGCAGAGGTCGCCTCTGTTGTCGAGCACGAGCTCGATCCACGTGAGCAGCTCCTGCGGTTTCTCCACCGTCCCGCCGTGACACTGCCGAGAAACGTCGACACTGAGCCGCCAGCCACAACCGCCTTCTCAGGCTTGTCCCATCCAGTTCGTCCCCAGCCCCAGAATGGTATTCACGGCCGGCTTCAATCCCTCCCGTCTCGCTGCTTCATCCTGGCTTGCGCACAATCTGTGCACACACACACACACACACACACACACACACCACGATGCTCCACTCTCGCTCTTCTCCTCTCCACTGCTCCCCACTCACCTTGGCGTGGTTGTTCCACAATCTCTCGAGCGCCTGTTTGAACATCTCGGGGTAGTCGTACACGTACGTCGTGTCGTTGTTTTGCGCCTGGAAGCGCTTCAGCTGCAGATGGTCCTTGGTCACGTACGGCGTGTTGAGCAGCAGCCCGTGCAGCAGACCCTGAACCACGCGCAGAGCAACCACGTGACTCCCGGGCTTGAGCTACATTTCAGCCATCATAGTTTCAACGAACAGATTTGGACTCAAGTTTGACTTCTCAATCAAGGAGGGTTGTTTTTCTCTGAACATGGCTGATGGTCTTAAAGATGGCCCGCGCAAATTCAGTCGAGACCAGCAGCGCGACTGAGCGCGAACGCGGGGCGGGGCGTGCTCACGTGTTTGGAGCCGTAGCTCTGGAACATGATCTGGCCGGTGCGCTCGTCGTGCACCTCCTTGTACATGCTCATGTCGAGGATGTAGCCGCTCTCGTTGGTGAGGAAGAGGCGGATCGGGATCCGCTGCCCGGTGCTCGACAACCTGCCGCCATGAAACGTCGTGCGTGTCACAGTGTGAGTTCAGGTTCAAGCAGACATGAATCTACTATGGACCTTTCCCTGCTTGACGCCTTTAACTGGACAAATCATTCCGATCACGCTGTCGGACAGGGCAGGATTGGAGGAAGGACACGGAACGCGACAAGAGGCGGCCCACCGCTCCCAGGAACGACTCGTACTTGATGGTCATTTTGATCTCGGCCTCCATGACGCGCAGCTTCCAGATGCGCGGCCCGTAGCGCAGAACCATCGACTTGACCGTGTCTTCGAGCTTGGCCGGGTCGGCGAGCGTCAGCGTCGGCACGAAGTTCAGGAAGATGTGGTTGCAGTCCGTCCGCTTCGACTGAAACCACAACGCGTACGACATGAAGTTTTGTTGATTCCGAAGTCAAAGTTCTGCTGTTTCCTGTGAACATGTTGTGAAAAGGAGAAACGCACTTCAACTGCCACACGAACGCGGACGACAGACCGAGTCCGACAGACCGAGTCCGAGAGACCGCAGTGCGGCAGACGCAGCCCAACTCACCAGCGGGTGTGAGAACGCAACTTCGAGTGCGTCCATCGCCTCCAGTAGCGTCCGCTCGCTCTCATTCTCCAGGTATTCGAACGAAGCCTCCTGCGCGTGCAAAATCGTGTGCATGTCACGCGATGTCGCTTCACAAGGCCAAACACAAAACGAGCTTGACTAATTATTTTCAACAAGAAGGACGCCGCTGGAAAGCGCGCGGTTCCACGCAGTTGGCACGACAGCACACCCTGGCAGTCCATGGGACCTCCCAACTATCGAGGGGAGGAGTGGTCTGGCAGCTGTATCTGTGCTGAGCTTCCCCCTCCCCCCACGTGCAGACAGAACAGGTTTTGCCCAGGTCCTGCAACCCGGCAGATAGCCAAGATCAATGGGCCTTGGGGAGGGGGGGGGTGTCTGGTAGATCTATGGGCAGGAGTGGCACACACTCACACACACACAAACACACACACGCACACACTGAGGGTGATTGCGCAAAGCACGCGGAGCCCAATCGCGAACCGCTTGATACGTTTCGACCAAGGAGATAATCTGAACAAACGCAACGCTGCGTGACGTTACCTTGGTGATGAGGTCGGAGTGTCGGATGATTGCGCGCACGAAGAAGCGGTAATCCGTCACCTCGATCCCCTTCGCTACTTGCTGCAAGCAACACAACACCAATACATTGGGCGAAGCAGTTCTGCGACAGCGACAGCGCACAAACGATCAAATATGAACACCAGCCATGTCTTGCACCACCATTCCCTGCGAAAATTTCGTGCACAAACTTCACCAGAACGTGGTGCACAGTCGTGAGGCAGAAGTGAAACATGGGTCATTGGCACAGTCACCTGGATTTTCGAGACGCCTCAACGGCCCGACCCAAACTGCGTACAAGAAACACACACCACCACAACGCTCCAGGTGTGGGTCATTCTGTGCTCACACAAACCAACAATGATGCGCACTTCAAAAAATACCGATTTGTCGCAGGAGCCTTTCTGGAAAAATGATCTTCGTTTGACATTTGAACAATTTCGTGTTGGAAGGGAAGGGATGGGCCACCTTCCCACCACAACTGACCAATTTGAGGTCTGATCCACAACGCAGCCACGGGACGCAACGCCCGACGGACGCACAGCAGCCCGGCGTGACTCGCTCACCTTGGCCCTGCCGAGGTACATGTGCATGCGGTGGTTGGTGACGGGGATGGCCTCGAGGTCGAAGTTGCGCATGCGGTTGATCTCGAGCTGGAAGGCGAGCGCCGGCTCCAGGTGGCGGTAGATCCGGTCCTCGATGAACTGCGACACAACAACAACGATCAACAAACAATGATGGCGACATTCGCGAGTCTCAAAAGTCGTCTTCGTTTGGCATTTTGAACACAGAAGCCAGAGCCTTGCAAACAAAATTCAAATGGAGAACAAAGCTGGTGTGCCTTTACCAGAACCACAAAATCAAAATTGCACAGACATGTGTGAGTTATTGAGTGAGTGAGCATAGTTCTTAGAGTGATCACCGTGACACCCTTACAGTGCTACACCAACCACCAGTCTCTTGTTATTCACCTATCATGTTGTCCTGACCAACAAATTTGGTAAAACTGCCAACAGCATACACTTGTGTTGACCAAATCGGAAGAGGCAAACAAGAAAACCTGTGGATGCAGAAACATCGCCATCCCCAAAACGATCGTTTTGTGACACATTTTTTTTTGAGAAGTCAAGAAACTTTCTTTTGTAACTGGGAGAGGGGGCTCCAAACTTTCTGTTGACAGGCAAACAAATTTCCTCAACATTTTGGACAATTTGGCAATCAGTTGGGAGGTGGGATCAGCCACGTTTTGTGGAGATGCTGTACAAATCCCCATAATTCCCTGGCCTTCTTGTCGAAATCGGGGGATCGGGGGGGGGGGCGGACCGGTCGCACCCGGATTCCGCACGGACGGAAATGATAGTTTTTCTTGCGCCGACGCAACGCGAATTTCAAGGACTCGCGGGATTGCACGTCGTTCACAGATTCTGTGGTTCTGTCGTCACGCACAACCTGCGAGGCAACAAACACCGAAACGACTGTCGTGGTCTCCGATCAACACTTGTCTCGTCATTTCCTCCAGAATCCACACACACACACACACGACGCACACACACACAAGCATAGACACCACACACATATACACACAAACACACACACACAACACATCGCCACACGACAGACACCAAAGTCACAACACCGCTATCATCACCCACACGCTCTTGTCTGGCACACAGCAGCACATGTTGAGTCGCTCGTCGCGTTTTCCCACCCACAAATTTGGCAATTTTTACCCTTGTCTAAAACTTTAATTTTCATCGGGTGGGAATAATCTGCAAGTAATTTTCGGCGAAAAAGATTTTGGCCAGACTCCCAAGAGGGGGGGGGGGATTGACTGGATCCTTCAATGGGAAACTCGTCTGGATGGAACTGATTTGTTGCTCAGAATAGATCTGCGACGATTCGACAGCTGCAGGGTTTTCTACAGAAACATGAATGAAACTATGCAACGGAACATTCTCTCCCGACACCGTACCTTCATTTCAAGCACATCACTCCCACTCGCACCCTTAGCTTTCGGAGCCTGTTCAAGAGCGTTTAGTACAAAAATATGTGCGTTAAAATCAGATCAAACACAATTATTGCACACTTGAAAAGTTCAGTGAAGCACAAAGCTGTGTACAAAGCACAAAGCCCACAAAGGTTTTCCTTTCGTCCGTCCCCGTTCGCCAGCAGTGTGTCAGTGCTGGGTGACTTTGTTCAACAGAATCCTGCTCTGAAGAACGTTGTACAGATCGGTACGACCATGGGGCAGCTTGGAACGACACGGGATCCATGTGCGTGTGAAATCGGCGAGCTGGACCCTCAACAGTCAGCCCAAACTAATGCGACCCGTCGCCAACACATGGAAAAGCACACCCACACCACAGCGGTGGCGCTGCGAACTTGGCCACGAGACGGGGCGGGGGCCAGATACGTACAGTCTCTGTGAGCTGGTCGTCCTCACCCGCAGAGGAGGACGTGTCCAGAAACCGCACGTAATAATGAATCTGGTTCAAGTGTGCGAAAACAGCGTCACTCGAGAACATCACACACAGGCACACACCACGCTCGAAAAGAAACGTTTGTTTTCTTTCTGCCCCGGACGATGAGACAGATGAACTCATCTCGAGCTGAAAAGGCCACACGTCCCGACAACAGAAACCCAAATCGCTCGAGGCACACAACAATGCGGTTCAAACACGTGGAATGAGATGCGCTATTCTCTGATGGAAATCCCAACCACAAAACCAGTTGTGAATCTGAAACATGCACAGTTTCATCATTGGATAAACAGCATGCAGATGAGAAATCACATCGGGCATGCACAAACGGCGCATTCGGGTTTTACCAGACTCATTCCAACTGCCGCACTCGCTCCTGTCAGTTTGTTCATCTGTAAATGTGTCAATCTTCACTGCTGTCGTTACCAATTGAAAAACAACGGAAACAACAGGGGCCACAGTACGAATACCACCACAAGAATAAAGTTATTGGAAAACAAAACACGGACGACGCTTCAGCAGCAACGCGAGAAAGTGCAAAATGGCTGGGAGTCAACATGGCTGCTGCAAACTCCGACGCAGCTGTCACCGAGATGAGGTGAAGAAAACCAGAACATAATCAAAGAAGAATGACTGACATGTCAACTATTTTGCTGAGAGTCGCCACTCGAAATGTGACGGATTGTTTGTTCTGCTCACGTGGTCTCAGTGACCCGAGCGTGGAGTTTACATTGGGACGCCAGCGTCACTGACTCCGAAACAACGCGCAAGCGAAAGTGCACGTGACCACCGGGAAAGAAACAACGTGGCCGCAAACAACCAAGAACACCCCAGACATTTCCCACTTGTTTTGTGAAAACAATGGAGTCCTGACCGCTCCTTGCTTCGTGCAAGATAAGCTGAGAAAGTTGTGCGTCTCGGTGCTCAAGCAAAGCGTCCCAAAGGAACAAAATCGTGCGTCGTGGGGCGGGGTGTTTCTGGCTGCTTCGCGGAAACATGTCACGAGACGCGTTACTGAACAACAGACAGCCACGAGCTGCAGAACGAACCAGCGGAAGCGCAAATTCGCGACGTCCAACAACTGCAGACGGACTCACCTGATTTCTGGCTCTGTAGGTGAAGTATTTCGGGAAGTCTCTCTGAAAGGGGACAAGACAAAAGATTCGACCAGTGCGCAAAGTGAACAGAAGCAAACACGAAGTGAACTGCCATGCGCTGTCTGAAAATTTCCCTCTGCCCTGTGTGGTTTATCTCGAGGAATAACTTCGACCAAAGTTGGCCCCCATATTTAAGTTGCCAAGGCAACCGCACTGACCTTGTGCATGATAATGAATGTGATTCTTCTGATGCCTTTCCCAGACAAAAGGTCCCTCTGCAAGTAAGAGATGAATGAGAATGTTTGCATTCACCCCGGTAATCTCTGTGGCCGGCGACCAACAAACTTCCTGTTTGTTTACGTCGAACACTTCGTTTGAGATTATCCTGACAAGACAATCAGCCCAGCACTGTTTTCTCACCCCGCGAATGTCTCCCCTTTACCTGATTGGCGCAGAAGTCGCCGAAGAGCGTCGCGTAGTGATCGTCGGGCTCGACGGTGGTGACGCGGATCCCGATGTTGAGTATGTGGATCGGCTCCTCCACCTTCTTCTGCATCTGCGCACACAACAACAAACTTTCGTGCGCACACTCGAGATCGCTACGTCTCAAGTTGTTTGGGGGATTCGTCTCCGTGCAACTCAATGGCCGCATTGGAGGTGTGGCGCAGGCCTTAGAGCGGCGCGCACCTACCTTGTGGTACTTGTTGGCGAAGCTGGAGTCGATGACGTCGGGCGTGTTGGGCGGAGACGTAAACATGTCGATGATGGGCGAGAAGCTGCTCGAGAACTCGTCGAACGACGAGAATGCGGCCATGATGCCCATGCGCTGACAGTGCGGCAGGTCCTCGGCGATCTTGATGCTCGGGATGTCCTCGCTCAGACTCGACACGCGCCCGAGCGACGCCTTCATGTGCTGCAGCCTGTCAATCAACCCGGTTATGAACGCGCATGCGCCGCTCACGCAAAAACAACTCGAACAGACAATCACCCGAACTGCGGAGTCCTTGCCAAGTTCGTTCCAAATCACTGACGGTGAGTCCCTGGGCTCAAGCAGCTCGAGCGCAGCAGCTACCTGTTCGGGTGCGAGGACGGGAGGAGGAAGTTGAACTCGACGACGCAGAGCCCGCCGCTGCCGCCGATCTGCTCGTGCTTCACGCAGCTCAAGTCGTACGCGATGTAGGCGCGCCGCACGTACACCTGCAGAGCGACCCGGGACACGACCAGCGATTAGATTTCTGACCATAGAGTCTATCAATGTTTATCGGTTTTCCCATTTTTGTTGCTCTGTTTTCTCTGTTCGCGCGAAACATATTCAATGTTTGTGTCGCAATTTCTTGTGGAAAATAACACTCGTGAAAGTGCCCTGATTTCTGGAAATTGTCGTTGACTCCCATCTGGACAGGATCGCATGCCTTCCAGCTTGGCCGTGAAGCCGGCTGCTCACCTCGAGGGCTGCGACGCGCACGAGGACGTTGCTGTGGTAGAAGAAGTCCTGCAGCACGTCGTAGATGGACGTCTCGGACATGATGAGCTTCTGCAGGTTGTCCGGGTTGAACTCCTGGCCGTACATGTCGATCGCCGACAGGAAGATGGACTCCATCTGGTTGTGCCGCAGCTCGTACGCCGGTTGGTGCGCCGCGATCAGCGTCTGCGAAAAAGTGACGACTCAACGTGCAGCTCGTCTCCACACGGACGCGCGCGTAGCATGTCCCAAGAAGCCGTGAGCCTTGCGTTGCTGAAGCGACGCAACTGCTACCCCAGTCCCCACTGTCTTGTAGAGGTGCAACACCATATGCACCCAGTGCAAAACTTGTTCACAGCTCAAAAAAAAACCGAAAAGTTTGACAGAAGGTTGGAACGTACTTGTCTGGCCTTGAGCGCGACCTTGGCGTTTTCTGTTTTGCTGAGCTGCGTCAGCTGCGTGAGGATGGACTTCAAGTCCTCCGTCAGAGCAACCTCCTTCTCGAACAGGCTGTCCTGCAAACAGGGGGGCGTACGGTGGTGATCCGGAGACTACCAACGTGACTGGAAATGGCGCAGTACTTTCCGGTGACCGCCGCTTTGCTGTTCAGACTTCAGCGTTGTTGCCATGACAGCGACAAGTCACCTTTCTGTCCTTTTTGCAACGTTGTCAAAACTCTTCAGTTTCGAGCAGATATTCAAACAAAATCAAGGAAAGGCTGTGAGACTCACGATCAGTTTGATGACGAGGAGGTTTTTCTTGGAGACCTGTGAGTGGGAGAAGATGCAGCCGGTCACCTCCATCACGTTGTCTCGGAACGCCTGCTGCAGCTGCGCCACGCATTTGTCGTACGAACCTGCGAATTCCACCACGTGCATCAACACTCGAGAACATAACGTGTCCTGCAGTGATATACCCCCTGAGTGTGATCAAAAGAGACTTGACTGTTGAGTCCTCACAACCACTCCATATTTGTGTAGTGCAGTTGAGACGTACCGTGTTGGAACTGTCTCTCCACTTTGATGTAGTTTCGCAGCAGATCTTGCACGACGCTCTTCATGTGGCCTCGGATCCCGTTTCGATACCTGCGCAACGGCGTGCGTACAAACGTCCACATTTGTCGTGCAAAGGAAACATCGAACAAAAACTTGTTCATGTGCTGAACCGTACGAAGTGTTCCTGTTCCCACTGAAACTCGCAAACATCACTGTGAGCAAGACACCTCGGTGGGCGCTGCCACTCGCTTCGCACGCAAAACGAGGAAGGTTGAGAGACCCGGCGCCTGACCTCTGGACGAGCTGGACGATGCCCTGCGTCGTGAGGAAGAAGACGTCTCGGTCGGCGCGGCGCGTCAGCGTCGCCGCGTGGCTGTCGATGATCTGCGCGATCTGCAACCACAGCAGCAAGCACCGTCACACAAAACTGGTCGCGCAGTCGACGAAGGGAGCGATTCAACGAAGCGACGCCTGTGCAACTTTTCCTCCGTTGTGAGAAAACACAATTCTTTGTTTCCCCTGTACAGTTGAAGCGGAGTCGTTTGCGGTTCACCTGTTGGCTGGGGAACTGGCAGAGCACGGACGTGATGTTGCTGTGATACGTCTGCATCAACATGCGGATCTTCTTCTCCACGTCGGGCGGGATCCTCCCCGAGATCATCGCGATCAGCTCCTGTGGGAAACAGTCCAAGTGTTCACGGACACGACCAGAACCCATCCAACATGACGTGTGATGAAGAGACCTCGCAAAAATGGTTCCAACAGCAGCACCGACAGACACCCTTGTGGCGATCGACAGAAATTCCAACAAGCGTGCACAAAAACACCGTGGAGCCCGGAGGCTCCAACACTGCGCAGACAGCATGGGCGGCGCTTTCCAGGCGGCTGGGTCAGTCTGACCTGTATCTCAAGGAGCGGCAGGTCGGGCTGGCGCAGGGCGTGCATCAGCGACGCGACCGTCTCCTGCAGCTTGAGCGAGAAGTACGGCTCCGGGATGCAGTAGCCGGCCAGGATGTGCTCGAGCGCGGCGCGGCAGCGCTGGAACTGCTGGTGCATCTTGTCTCCGTACGGGTTCGGAGAGCTCGGCTCCGGCAGCGACCCCGTGAACAACTCCGCCTGCACAACACAACACGTTCACACTGGATGACGTCACCCAAAACGCAGCTGGGCTCGCTGCTTTGTTCCCAAAACACAACCTTTCGCACCCCGTCGATTTCCACAGGTGCACTGCGAACTGATCGTCAACAGTCGTGAAGTCCAGGGTCAATTTGCTGTGTACAACGAACGGATTGAACGCTGCGGCGCGACTGACCATCTTGACGCGGGTCGGGTCGTCGAGCTCGAGCCTCGCGACGATCGCTCCCGCCTCGAGCACGGCGCCGGGCCGCTTCACGTAGTGCACGCTGCAACACGAGCACGAGGAATGCAACAGTTCCGTCTCCTCTGAGCATCACAACTCTCAACACGCACACCTCATCACCACTCCACCTGTGCGGACACAACACACTTCTCCACAGAACGCGTCTCCTCCCGACCCGCTGTTCACAAACTCACGCACCATCCGCTCTCGGTGACGCGCAGCTCCATCACCATCTTCATGACCTCGATCTCAGCGTACACGTGACCCGCGACCACGTGCGCGCCGTCCTCCACCACGTAGTTTATGAGTTTCCCGGTAGAGGGAGACCTGCGACACAGAGACGAGAGGCGAGACCAGTTTCAGGAGATGCGTGACGAGACTCCGGCAAAATGGACAAGACGTACGGAACGAAGGCAGCAATTCAGTTTCACTCGTCACAAACGCGCCGCTCAGACGGATGTGCACGGATTTGACATCAGTTGCTGACGGCCAAAAAGCGCGCACTGGCAACTTGAAGTCAGACTCTACACGCCAACGAAAGGAAAGAGGCAGCGCGTCCTGACCTGAGGACGGACGGGTCGTTTTCCTTCTGAAAGACGCAGGTTTTGTTGCCGATGACGATGCGGTAGCCGGACACCTCCTCCTTCATGTAGGTCGTGTGGCTGCTGCCGTCGAGCGACATGAGGAGCCCACCGTCCGTGAGGCGGTGCGCCTCCACCGTCACGTGCGAGTCGTTGAGTACGATGAAGTAGCTCGTCGGCCCCATCTTGGCGACCTGCAGCACGTACTTGAAGCCCTCGTAGATGAGCTCCACGGCGACCGCATTGCGCAGAGAGCTGATCGGCATCACCTGACCCCTGCAGGATGAAAGCTGGTTGCAGATGTTTCTGACCCAGGTTCAATGTGAAGGGGATCACAAATCGCAGGACAAGTCTACTTGGAATAGTTGCAAAGCAGATGGAGGCAACAAAGCACGATTCAGCGACACGTGTCAGCGAGCGGCGTCCGCAGAATCTTCCCTGTGGTGACGTCTGTGTTGTGTGGAGTCTCGTCTTGGCGTGAAGATCCGAGACTCGCCTGCGCTGCTCCGCGGGGTGACTCACCGCTGCAGCGTGTTCTGGAAGTCGGTGAGCGTCTGCAGGATCTCCTGGTCGGCGACGTGCAGCGCGCCGCAGATGACGCCGAGCATCGTGTCGGGACGCTCCGCCTGCACCTTGTCGACGATGAGCTTGTCGAGCCAGCCGGTGTCGATGGTGTTGAGCTGGAAGTGGTCCGTCTCGAGCAGCTTGATGAGGTACTCAACCGTGGTGCGGAAGTCGCCGCGGATCGACAGCTCCTTCAGCGCGATCACCATGTTCCTGCAAACAAACAAACACACGTCTCTCAGGTCTCAACGTGCTGCGCAGGAACTCTGCAGCTCAACGCGAATCGAGTCCGCAGGAAGGTGGACTCACTCGCGCGCGCTCTCGCGATCCTCGCCCCACGAGAAGCAGTGGCCGAACTGCGAGTCTGCGAACTCGTGCAGGGTGCCGGAGGCCGCCACGCTGAAGTACCCCCACACGTTCTTACTGCTGCGGAAGTTCAGCTCCGTCACCGTGCCCGCAGACGGCTTGAACCCCTGCAAACACGGCAACACCAAACTGGTTACAAAACCACAATCAACAGGCTGGAGAGGACTGGAGTCAGTGGGACGCAAATCGTATTTTGCGGCTCCTGATTTGCTGAAACTGCATCATCGCCGCTTCAAAAGTGTGAACACATTTTCACAAGGTAACTGGGGTCGGGGACGAAGGCGACAAGCACAGGAGATCTTAGAACGGAGTTCAAAAGCACGTCGACCGACCTCGTCCGGGTTCTCGCTGGTGATGCGGGCGGCGATCACGTGGCCCCGCGGCTCCGGCACGTTCACCGGCGTGTCGAAGTCAATGTGGGAATCCCCCCAAGGGTCTTCCCCGTACAGCACCCGGATCTCCTTCATCCGGAACAGGGGAACACCCATCGCGATCTGGACGGAAAGAGAAGCATCAGATGCACGTGAGCGACACCACAGAGCACCGTTGTCGTGGGTCCGTAGAAAATACCATTGACAAACGCCACAATCAAGCAAGTTCACCAATACATTTTTGCAGGATTACTCATGATTTTAAACCTCACGTGAATCTGGCACACTGACAACGTAGACACTGCACATATACACACACACGAATACACCCGCAAGCACACACACACACGCACGCACACGCACGCACACCTGCAGCTGGGCGGCGGGCAGGTTGACGTCGGCCACCATCTCACTGCACGGGTGCTCCACCTGGAGCCGCGGGTTCAGCTCGAGGAAGTGGAACGTCTCGTCCTCGTCGTTGTAGAGATACTCGACGGTGCCCGCGCTCACGTACCCCACCATCTTGGCCAGGCTCACCGCAGCCTGAATCAACGCAACATCATCAGCAAACCACGGGTTTTGCCAAGTCGTGTGTTTTGCCAAGCCAGAACAGAAGCAGGTCACGTGCTTTTGTACTGACCAAATGTGAGACCAATCACGGCAGAGTCTAGTCTGGAAAGAACACTGTGTGAACACAACCACATCACAGCCCTCAGCCATGTATTGCTTCCTGTGGTCCAACACTGCTGTTGTCCTTCACAATCGCAGGAAGTGTCCGTCTTTGACCCTACGAACGGCGTCTCCGCACTGCTGAGTCGACACCAACCAACACTGACCCTTTCCATCTTCTCCTGCACGCTGCGCGGCGCCACCGAGATGGGCGCCTCTTCGATGATCTTCTGGTGACGCCGCTGGATGGAGCAGTCGCGCCCGAAGATGGAGATGGCGTTGCCGTACTTGTCCGCGAGCAGCTGGATTTCCAGGTGTCGCGCGTGCATCGCGAGCTTCATCACGAAGATCGGGGACCCGGGCACCTCCGCCTGCACCTGCAGCACGAGCCAATCAGCGGGTGAAGGAACACGCGCAGCTTCTGAAAACATCCAGCGTGACACACAATGCGCCACGTGCTGTTTCGGACCTGTCTGAAGAGGTTGGGGAAGTCCTCTGCGTTGGTGGATTTGCGGATGCCCTTCCCGCCGCCCCCCTCGGACGCCTTGATCATGACGGGGAAGCCGATGCGCTGCGCCGCCTGCACGCCCTCCTCGGCTGACGTCACGCAGCCTCGGCGATACACGTCCTCCGGAACCGTCACCACGCGACCGTCCTCAGGGTTCCACTCGATCGTTAGACCTGCAAAGGATAACACTGTTCTTGTCTTTCCGTCCTCAGTCCCGGCGAACGCAAATTTGCGAAGCCCTTGACGCCAGACACTTTTCTGTGAAAAGAAACGTGTCAAAATTTCAAAGATGTCTCACAAACTTGAAGCTGACCTTCCATAGTCAATTCTCAACAAGGTTCTGGACAGGACAGGACAGAAAACATCCACGTGCTGAACACAGCACTGACATCGCTGCACGCGGAAAGGGCGGCAATAAAGGGTCAAATCAACACACGGCGAACCACTCACCATCACCACTCCACGGCAGCGTGGGTACGCGCGCAGTCTGCGCCACGATGGAGGACGCTATTTTATCGCCCAGCGCCCACATGGCGTTCTCGGGCGGCCCGATGAAGACGATGTCGTGTTTGTGCAGCAGCTCGGGCAGCTTCGGGTTCTCTGATGCGTGGCCCCATCCCGCCCACACCGCCTGCAAGGAGAGGGAAATCTGCTTTCAACATCCTCAACTCAGATGTATTCGAGCACTGTTCACCACAGTGTGGTCCACCAGCAGCCAGGCGCTGCTTCCTTTTTCACGCACATTCCTTGAAGTATCATGTGTGCATCCCCGTGCAGGCCCAAGCCCACTGCAGCTCTGAGCGACAATACCTGAACTTGCGTTCTCTTAGCGATGTCGAGGATCAGCTCCACGTTGGCGTAGTTGTTGTTGTTGCTGCCTCCAGGCACCGGGACGTACTGATCCGCCAGGCGGATGAATTCTGCAATGATCACAGTCTTCCGTCATTTCCTTCTTTTCAGGCCACAGGTCGGTCGTGGAACCTGATCGCTCAGTGAACGCGCCCGTTGCGCGCGCATGCGTACCTGCGTTGGCCTTGAGGTCCTCGGGTGTCACCATGACGACGAAGCGCACGGCGTGCTCGTTCTTGAACATTTCGTACGACCAGCGGTGCACAGACCGGATGCACTTGACGGCAGCGATTCCATTGTTCGCGATCAGAACCTGGAGAACGTGACGACCGTTGTGAGTGAATTGGATGCAACGAGCGCTTTTAGGACCCTCAATTATCCACCCTTCTCGACCATCGACTCGGACGCTGAAACGCTCACATCTGTGTCGAACAGGTTGTGGAATGCCAGAGGCGTCTGTCTGCCAAACGATTTGGGAGAGAAGATGTGGCCGCACATCCAAACTGACCGCACATCCAAACGCAAGCACGCACGCACACACACGCACGCACGCACGCACGCACACACACACACACACACACACACACACACACACACACACACACGTCACCTTGTTGATGACGAAGTCGCCGCCGAACCTGCGCACGAACTCCTCCGGAGTCGCGACGGAGAAGTCCTTCACGTGACCTCCCGACGCCGTCGCCCCCTTGGACCCCTGGCGGCGGAGGATGTGCGCTCCGGACATCGACCTGCAACGAGGCGCGCAGCAACTTCGCACTTCGTCCACAGAATGGAAGATGTTGACAGACAAAGCTCGTTCTACTGGGAACGCTCGACTCTGGGCTCCTCGGATGGAACCGGAGAGTGACAAATCTCTGAGCGGATCTTCCTTTGCTCGCTGGGTGACAGATTATTCGCTTCGTGAAAACTGGAAGTGAATGGAAAATGTTCTGACGTTGACTGTATTGTACTGTTTCCTCTTGTTATGCTGTTGAGGGCTTTTTCTCTTGAGATGAGAACGCACTTGATCCGTGGGAACGAATCGTAACAACCGCTTCGATGAGATTTCAAGAATTCCCCTCGATAGATGACACTGAAATTACAACGTGTACAACACGAACGCGTACTTCGCAGCTCTACGTGGGGAGATCGTGGCGCGGGATCCACGCCCGGAATGCTGGTCGTGTCCCGCACCCGGGTGGCGATCATGCTGAACATCCACAACAACAAAGGTTTGCTTGAGAGAAGAAGGGTCCCTCGCCATGTCATTCACAGCCTGAGAAATCCTCGCAGCTTCTCCAGATGCGTCTCCAGTCTCTCCACTCGGCCTCGCTCCTCCCGGCTCCTTGTGGAATCCTGCGCTCTCTTCCTTTTCTTCAAAACCATTCTGCAGGGATGCGTCCTCTTCTTCTATTCTCTCCATCGCTACGCTCCAAGAAATATTGCCCATTTCATTTGCAAGTCACAGCTGGAGGGTTCCGTGGATTATGAGTCGCGCGTGCATGTGTACGCGCACGTGCGAATCTTGTGCGCGCTGGTCTATTTTTCAACTGAACAACAAGAATCAATCCTCCCCACCCACCAACGACACCCAAAGCACTGTGAAACGTCTCTTTCCCTGTCTTTGGTTGACAGTTCTTTCTGCGAAATGAACACCTTTCAGAGACATGAGCAGATTCGATGATTCTGAGTGGAGAGAACGCGACGAAGCGCTTGATTCGTCCGTCGCATCTCCAGAGATCTCTAATGCAACCCAAACAGGCACGAACACACTGAAGCGCGACCTCTGAATGCTGCGACTCTTGAATCTATTTTCTATCAAACCGAACGCAGCTGCTCGTTATCGGACATTTTTACTTTCCCTTGAGCTCAACCACCAAGTCAACAAAACTGAGTCTCCAAACTTCAACAAAACAAGAACAGCGGCTGGTTTGACGCACACCGACCCGTGTGTGGCTGCAACATGTGCACGGGGACTCCTTGCTGAAGACACAAGCTGCTCCTGTGTGGGAGGCGGGTCCAAAATCACCTGCCACAAAGACCAGGAGCCTCGGGATTCTCAGGTGCTGGGTAAATTCCATTGGGGGTCACCAAGCACTGACAATTATGTGTCGGGGCGAGGGGGCACGGCAGCTGCCTTCAAACCCCCTCCCTCATTTTTCCAGCTGAAGAGGGCCAACACATCTGAACGCTCCAGACTGGTTACAACAAGCACGCTGACGCTATCGCAAGTTGGCGTGTGACAAAAACACAAAACGAGCACGCTTCACAGTATTGTGTCGCGGATGCCCCTGGAGATACCAGTGAGATGTTGGATACGAAATGCAAAATGATGCTCCAGAGCCCAAGTCCCAATTTTGCCAACGGGAAGGGGGATCAAAGTTCTTAGTCTCCGAGATGTTGCCTCCTTGGCTGCCAAACTCCAGCTGAACCCAGAGCCTGAGTCCCAACTTCACAAATGGGGGTGGGGGGAGTATCACTTGAGCTGAATTTTTCTAACTACCAACTGGTACTCCAGAGCTGAAGTCCCTGAAATGCTTGACATTTCCTCCTTGGCAGCCAAACTCCAACTGAGCCCAGAACTCAAGTCCCAATTTTGTAAATGTGGGGGGGGGGGGGGCACAAGGCCAAAATTTTCTGAGTCCCAACTGGTGCAACCCTGAGATGTTACTTGTTCGCATGTAAACTGATGCTTGCTGGTATTCCACAGCCAAAGTCTGTTCCCGTCATGCTTTTCACAACTGATGCTTCAGAGCCAAAGTCCAAGTTTATATACAGGAGGGGCCAACAGGGTTACAGACGTCATGGACAGACACACACTGACAATATTAGTCGCCTTTCCGCGACAAAAAACCACTTTCGCACAATTTGTTGTGTTTCAGTTTGGCTGAACGGCCATGAAAATTGTTTTTCAGGACGGAACAAAGAGTCAAACAGATGTTTTCAGATGACAGACAGTTTGAATACCTCTTGTTGTCACCTTCGTTCAGACTCCAGTGTTTCCAAAGCAGGTTTCCCGAACGTTACCTCCACATGATCGAGCGTCTCCCGCGAGATCATCGCCCAAAGACAGGATCGTTCCTCAGTCTCAGAACCGAGATCTCAACACATGCACTGAGGCCTCACAAACCGCCCAACAGGTGAATATGTCCCAACTGAACTGAAACATCCTTGTGAAATATCCACCCGCTCACAACGACAATTCTTCACTCTGCCACCACAGTTATAAACCTGAACCCGCCAACTGTGAAAACAAACAGACCGATTGTTCCGATCAACGTTGAGACGTTGGGCAGAATGAAGCTGTCAAAGCGAGTCCGAGCTACGTTGTACAAGCAGCAGCTTCTTTGTGCTCGTTCAGAAAGCAACAGTTGGGTTCACTCTGAAAAGCGTGCATCTCGCATGTTCATTCAGAATCGCACACGCAGACACTTCCGTTCAACAGGTCTGCTGTCTCTCGCGAAGGTTCATGTGCACCAAATTCCACGCAAGATGATGACCTACCAGCAGATAAACTGAGGTCAACGCGTCAGCAAAATTGAGAATAACGAATTGGGGTCCACTGAACTTTGCATGGGAGCCATCAATTTCACCTGGCCTTCTGAGGACAAAAGAAACTCGAGAGGTGGGCTGGTTCAACGTTGAAAGGATTTTCACCCGCAGAAACCAAACACTGTTTCACCACGCTGCGGTCACCAAGCCTCTTGTATGTGTGACTTCATTGTGGTAGAAGTGAGCTCACCCACTGAAAAAAGGGTCCCTGTTTGATCTCTTTTCTCAACCAAAGGTCTCGAAAAGTTGTATGATCCCACAGGAACCGTTCTTTCAACGTGGGTGAACTCTCACTTCTCAGGAATTCACAGCACAGCTGAAAATCCTGCGTCAGTTCCCGAAACCAGACCCGACAAATTTGAATAGCTGAGAGCCACAGAATGAATTGTCCTGATTTGAGACAATTTGTAGCAATTGCGTGTTGTTATTCCCCTCGCGCAGCTCCGGCAGATTCCATTTCCGCTGTTTCCTTGATTGACACAAACTCGAACATGGAGATCCGACCGCCCAGAGGAACGAAACTCTCAGGTTATCACAACAGGAGCAACAACGACCAAACAAGAACAACCACTACGATCAAGAAGTCTTTGACATGTACGACATGCGTGAACTCTGGAATAATCGTACTTCGCCAATTCCACACTCAAGCCATGCATCAAACACGTTGAACGCCACTCGGTTGGACAGACTGCACGGCACGAAACTCAAATCTTCCAAAGTGGAAAATGAACTGGAAACTTGAAACTAATAATTTATGTGAAAAGCCTTGCCGTATGCACAAGATCTATTCCCGGACATGCATCTTACAGTGTCAGAACGTCCCAACAGGGAAACTACTGGAGTGCATGCACGGGGTCACACAACAGGGTCTCACAGGGAATCTACGAGTGTGAAGCGAGTCCGGCTCCTCACAGCGCGTGCGCGCGGTCCACGTGAAGCGTGGCTCCACTTCACGTGCCATACACAAGGAAGACTACGGACCAGGTGGTGTCACGACCACTCAAACTTTACCTTTGGCACACTGTGTATCTTTGCTCCCTCCGAGCGAATCTATTCGTGTGTTTGATACAGAAGGCAAACGAACATTAATTGAGGTCACCAGAGGCCGAAGCAAGCAAAGCCGAGTTGAAAAGTTGCACCTTAGTGCACGCGACGGACCCAGTGTTGAGCGAAACGGGACTGAGGCCGTTGAACAAAGACTCAAAATCTGGAGAAGGGAGTCAGGGAGGTCTGCCTGTTTTGTGTTATGCCAAAAAGATGTGCCATCTGCTTTCGAGCCCTGAGTTGCAAACTCTGCAGTTCGCATCCGTTGTACCGGTACGATTCAAACAGGGACGACAAAACCGGAACAACGAGGACAAATTGTCTTCACTTCAATTGCACACGACAGGGACTTATTTCACCCAAACGACAACGAAGAATAAACTTTTTTCTCGCGGTGCATGTACTTTTCAAGACGACTTCACAGAAGTGCAGACAACCCAGTTCCTGGAATGATTAGTATCTTAATAACACAGGCACAAACCCACAACCAACACAGAACGTCTCAACGGTGGAACTTACGTGGCGGGCCCTTCATCCAGGTCGGAGCTGCAGTGCAGTGCAGTGAACAGTTTTAGTCGCTCTACAGTGCGGTGCCGCTGTCCCCACCACAGTCAACGCTGTCACTCTGTTTTGCCACCTCTTCAACTGTTTCCCGTGAGCTGATCGTTTATTTTTGAATTCCATAGAGTCTGCCTTCAGAAGCCTCGACTTCGAATACGAGGATGTATCAACATATTCTGGCACTCTGCATGTTCAGCGTGTTTGGAAATAGACACAGGTGGTTGATTCAAGACAATGTCAGACTAGCTGATTCTTTTGTGCTCCTCAGTGCAGACTGGCCAAGTGACTTCACCGCTGAACATGCAGAGTGCCAGAATATGTTGATACATCCTCATACAACGACTGGATTCTGGCTGAGTTTTGTAAAGATGGAATTCGAAAAGGTACGAGGCTTATACCACTTCTGGCGCTCGCTACATGCACATATCAGGATGAACCAATGGTTGCATAAGGTGTTTAACACTATTTATTTCAGTACAAAGAGGGCCAAATTGGCATGACAAATCAACATGTAGCGAGCGCCAGAAGTGGAATAAGCCTCGTATTGCGAAATTGACGTGCAAGATCACAACTATGCAGGGGAGAAGAACCTCAATCGACCTTCTGCAGTTGACTGACAAGGAGGCACTGCAGGCAAAGCAAACACGAAATCCACAGACAGCACCATCGGTTGAAGCAGAATCAGGTCGGCCAAGGTGAGAGAGCGTCAGGGGCAGTGGCATCACGGGTGATGACACAGGTTTATCCCCCACCACACGAGCATCAAAAGGTCTGCATCCTTGCAGCTGCATCCAGGGGTATCACAGTTCACCAGACACACGGCCCGTTTCCCCCTGATTCTGCTTGACATGCTTTCGCTTGTGTCAGGAGGACTGTTTGGGAGGACTGCAAAACAGAGTTGAGCAGAGTTGAGTGTGACTGGAAAGCTTCGGCGTCTTCATCGCATTGTGGATGTTACTCTGTGAACCAGACGCTGCCAGAGCCGTTTACACGAGTCGCCTTGTCTCGTGGATCTGTCCTTCACGGATTCGTGTTCATGATTGAAACTGGACTCCACATGAAATGCTAAACGCAGACTATTTCTTCCAGGGTTCCCACTTTTGAACAAAAACGTTTTCCCCTGACTTTCCAGAAATTTGTGTGCATTTTCCAGACCATTTCTCATTGTTTCTTGCTTTTGGGTGGCCTCCCCATCTTGTTTAGTAAGTTTTTGTCACCTACAAGTGTTCACAACATTCCACAAAAGTCATTGCCAATGCAAAATCAGCTCTGAAACTTTTGCTTCCAAGTTTTCAATTTTTCCCTCTCTTTTCCAGACATTTTTTGCATAAATCCCTGAGTTTTCCAGATAATTCTCCACTTTCCCCGTCCTTTCCAGAATTGCACGAAATTTTCTCCAATTTTTTCCTGACTGGAAATGGTTTTTCAGACTATGTGGGAACCCTGTCTTTCGTTTGTGCGATTTCGTTCATTCTTCACTTGTGTGCTTTAAGCTGAAAAATTTGAGCCGCCAAGAGAGACCAAAGCGAGCTGCAGTGAACGACCCTGTTTGCAAACATCACCATTCTTTTTCTAATGAGTCTTCAGAGAAAAGAAACAGTCACCACCACCACATGTGCTGAAGAAGCACAAATTCACAAACAAACGCGCGATGTACTCACCGTCCTGCCACGCTTTCATATCTGTCAATGTTAAGCGATTGACCTGAAGCTGTGTGAAGCAAGCCGCAAAGCAAACCAGTTTTGATTGACCAATATAAGTTTCAAGCGGTGTTTTCTGTTCTTTCAAGTTGCCAGTGAAAGCTCGAGGTGTGAAACAAAGACAGCAGTAGCGAAATGAAATGAAACCTTGTTTGAACAAGAAGTGCTTCAAATGCGCCGAAAAATCAAGGCCCTTGATCATCTGAGCTTACTTTTTGGACTTGGCCTGGTTCGTCTGAGGAGGCTCCTTCGGTTCTGGGTTGTCACTGCTGCCCGAGGCATCTGGTTCTGACGTAAAACGAAACAAAACAAGACTTTGAAATACACCATCAGTCCCTCGCCGCATAGATTGCCTGCAGTCTGCACCCAACACACCGAGAAAGTCAATGGACAAAAGTAACAAGTCCAAAATTTGTTTGTGAAGGGAGGGGGTATCCAGATAACTTGTTCAGACAAGGACTAAAATGGACAAAATTACAGGTTCAATTTTTTTTGTGACTAGGCAAGGGGAACAGTGGAGATCTGAACAACTCAGGTTTTACAGACAACTTTTTCAGATAAGACCCCAAAACAGGTAAAAATGACAAGTTCAAAATTCTTTCTCATTGTGAGGGGGCAGGGGTATCTGGACAACTCCGCTTTTTCAGAGAACCTTCCCAGACAAGACCCAAAATGGATAAAAATGAGAAGTTCAATTTTTTTTTGTAACTGGGGGCAGGTAGGTCCTCCACACAACTCAACTTTTTCAGACAACTTTTTTGGACAAGACCCAATAAACAAAAATGGCAAGTCCAACTTTCAAACAAGAGAATGGGTGAGGAGGCCAACTTTTTTGGACCACTTTTTCAGACAAAACCCAACAAGAACAAAACTGACAAGTCCAACTTTTGGGCAATCTAATAGGTAGGGCTGGGGCAGTGGGGAGGGTAACTTTTTCAGTCAACTTTTTTGGATTACACCAGAAAAAAATAACTCCATGGAGTTTGCAGTGAATTGAACCAGGGATGCAGGATTCTTGATGCACCCCTAACTACCATGCCAATTGGTGGGAGCCAAAAAAACAGCATGTGCATTTCTGAAAATTTCAAAAATGATTGATCCACAAAAACACTACCAAGGCAGTCATAATAAGTTTGTCAAACTACCATCAAAAGGAATTCATAATCTGTCAAAAAAAATACAACTTTTCTCAACCCATCACTCCATCAAAATTCATTTTTCAGACCATTTGAACCATCTTCAGAGGTCATCACACACTGCATGGAATGCACTTGAGTCAAATGCACTCATCCATCCAACACCCCAACAAGTGTTCTTCAACTATCATCCAACACAACCAAAGTAACACACCTGTCATCATGCACCCTGACAATGTTTTCACATTATGACACCTCAAAATGATCCCAATTTTCATCTTACAATGCTACATGCAAATCCCATTCATGTTGCTATGCCACATCAGAATTTCACAAACTTGGTATTTATCTGG
>JAAUXT010046236.1_pt1 | contig 32036 bp, 24 predicted proteins | sample 7278171 | NCBI WGS metagenome assembly JAAUXT01 (sample SAMN14350112, study PRJNA611818) | marine sediment metagenome | isolation source: surface marine sediment (1.8m) | place: French Polynesia: Moorea | collected 2018-08
TGCACTGGTGTGTTAAATGGTTTGACATGGGTGCACTGGGCTAACAGTAGAATTACTGAAAAGGAATCTAACGTAAAGAACAAAGAGAATGGCTCAGACGGGGCCTTATTAACGAATCTGCATTTATGACCACGAGAAAGCAAAGAGGTTGTTCAATTCTTGAAAGTTGGATATTTCTAAACAGTTGGATACCAAAAACATTTTCGTGCCTACGATACGTCAACTAGTACGAACCTGTTCAGATGACAGTGCAATTTCACGTCACTGCCAAAGCCGTACAGTGTCCATCGAATGTTGGGCAGATGATGCACTGTATATGAGTACGTGCGTGCTCCGTTTTTAGCGAAATGCTGAAACAAGTTGTAAATACAGTGACGAGTGAACAAAGATTCTTTCTTTCACGTGAAATCAAGGTCTCCTTTCTTTCTCGAACTTTTCACTTGTCTGTCAAAATCCCTTGTAACTTTCAAAAGACATCTGCTATTTTGATGGAAAGGGAAACGACAAAGCAAACGAAATGAAGAGGAGATACGAGATAACCCCTGGTTCTTATCTCCACAAAATCTTCCTTTCATTTTCAAATCGCGCTTCATTTGCTTCACATTTCCTTTCTGCTGAGTTTGACGACCAGAAAAAGCTCTGATGACAGCTCAAGAGTTGTCACTAAGAACCTCCAGCGCGAAAACGAAAGTTGCGCGCGAGACAGATTATGATCAGAATCTTTGTACTTTTCCACCCCACCGCTGCAGATGACAAAGTCCTGGACTTAACGCAGAAAATTGGGTGCATTGTTGACGTTTCTCTGGCTAAAGCGTAAGCATCTTACGGCGTAGAGAAGGTAAGAATTTGGGATCAGCATTTCCCAGGTGGCCGGTGTTCTACGAGCGAGGGGAGTCTGAGCTGGGCTGGGCTTCTGCTTCACTAATGGAACATGCATTAGTGTTTCCTTGATACAACCATTGGAAATCAATCCTCACAGGGAATAAATCCGCACCGAAAACCTCGGCGCCTGTGACTGAATCATGGCATCGAGGCACAGCGCTCACACTTCACTCACAATGTCCATTCCAGCTGTTCTGCAGTGGATCTGAATTCTGAAGGGAGAGCGTAAATCCTCACGCCGGCTGCATTAAAGTTTTTAAATTGACGAAACCTCCGAGTGTAAAATTGCGTGCCCTGTTGTTCACGTTCCACACAACACAGCTTCAAAGAATTTCAGTGCGGGACATCGTGAAATTGTCCCATCCCAAGATTTGAAAAAAAGCTGTCTTGCCAAAAGAAGCCAACTTCAAGAACCAAGAAGCGTCAGAACCCACAGAAACAACTGCGCTGACACCAACTACGTACTCGTACTCGTCCAGGCACACGTCGCCAACAAAAGAACAAGCGCGTAAGTTGCGCCTCTAGTACGAGCAAATTTTCCCTTCGCCGTGGAACAAATCTTGTTACACAGGGCGAAAGAACACAACTGTCCAACACAACAGGCCAGCCTTCTCTATTCATTGTCCCATTTGACCAGGATAGTGTTTCGGGACCCGAGCAATTGGCATTCGGGGGAGTCCTCGGACAGAGCAGATGAGCACAGTAGGACGGTACTCAAGAGCACAATCGCGGGACTCGTCGGTCACGCAACGCTCTGCGTGGGACCGACAACACAGATGAATGCTGCATTACGTGAAGACGCGCGTGACCTGAAATTGTGTTAGTGTACAAACATCATTAAATTCACTCAAAAGCCAACTGTGTCTCATTCAGCGTGTTTTGGATTAATAAATTTTAATAACGTGTCCAGAAGCGCCGCGGGAGAACAAAAGCAGTCGGCTGGTAACAAAGGCGAGGTTAGGTTGGTCACGACCTTGGTGAACGTCAAATATTGTCTTTGCAGTCGCAATCACAAAGTGCAACAAGGACTGTTGCGAGTTGCCTTTTGATGGACTCGAAATTGTCATCCAAAACACGACAAAACTATGACCCTGGCAAAACATGAGCCTTATTGTCACTATTTGATTTCCTCGACGGGCAGCACAAAACTTGTCAGTGTTTGACTTGTGTCCTTAATGAAATCAAGCGTTTCTTTGCTGCGTGCGGTCAAAGTTTGATTTGCTCATTTTAAAGTCACAGAAGCTTCAAGTGTTATGGGAAATAGGAGCATTGTGCAATGCTCAATTCAATAAATTACCTTCAATTTCGGTTGGGATGTATGCGAGGCTCTGCAGTGTTTCCAGCACGGGTTTCTTCAATCATGTCCCGGGCGCTGCATGGGTGGCAGGGAACAAGCCCTGTGGGGGCCACTCAGATCAGGATACATGCTTTCTGAACTCCAGCACAATTTGTGCGAGACTCTGTCCCGTGTCACTGTAGAGGCCTGTGGTGACATTTTCCAAATGAGGCCAATGTGGCGGTGTAGCGATCTCTGGATGCTGCTTGATTTCCCTGTGCGCTGTCTCCGATACTGCTGGGACGCCCCTCGTGTTTTCACAGAGCATCTGACCTTACACCAGCACAAACACACACTCTAATCAACTTCCAATTTTACCTTATTTGCCAGCCTCAGTCTTGTAGTTGAGTCAGAACTCAAGCTCAGCTGATACAACACAATGAGTCCTTATTAGATCAAAATATTGTGTTTTTGGCTTCTTGTAGCTTTTGGGATTGATGAAAATTCTGCCTTCTGGGTGATGCAGCATCCTGTTTGTGTTTTCTGCAAGAATTACACAGGCCAATGCAAATATTATCCCTACTTAATCCACATATCAATGACCACAAATGAAAACAAATTCTTAATTACAAGGTCCGGCCTTTTGTTTTGAATAGCACAAGCTGACCGCCAGTGCAGAAGACGTGGACCCGCAGGCAGGTGATAAGGTTAATGAGTACATGTTCTCTGTCCTTTCCACTTTTCCGGCCACGATATGGAGATGGGCAGAAAAAGGTCTGCGACCATATGTGGTCAATGTGCTCTCAGGGAAGCGGGTTGGTCTGGAGTGAGCGAAACGCACGCACGTCCACCTGCAGCGACTCCGCACCGTGCAGGGAAACTGCCGTGACACTTGAGAAATGTGCCAACCACGGGGAACCCGAATATTGAAAACCGATGACTGACACAACTGTTGTGCTTCCAGCAATTTGTTTTCCTGGTTTGTTCCCCGGCACCAAAAAGCAAGTCTGAAATCTTTGCCTTTGTCTCCAACAAATGACAGGCAGCCACGCAAAACGTCCATTGTGGAACTGATTTACTGTTTAATCTCTCCTCACCGCAGCAAGTGTCTCTCCATCCTGATTTCGCCCGACGCCAATCCTTCATCATCTCTTAATGTTCGTGTCCAGCTTAATCCATACAGGAATTACAGCGGGATTTATGTTTTGGTTTAAGACTTTAACCACAGCCTTTACGGCATAAGTTCCATTTCATTTGAGGTCCGGCAAAATGAAACCATCGGGGGTCATGCACACAGCGTTAACTCCGATTGACCTTCGGCACGCAAAAATGGAATGGACATAAATCGGAATTGCTCTTCTGGAAAACACCATCCATGAAATTCAAAATTAGTTCCAACGACAGTTGCTCACAAAGCGAAATCCTTGGACAGCAATAACCTAATTAATGGTGTGAGCTAATGTTCGACATGCAGCGAAACAAGTTGCAGCTTTTGACAAAATCTTGTGAAAGACATTAATGTTCGTCGGCGACTAATAAATCTGCTCAGACACAGTGTGGGGCGACTGCGTCACCGAACCATTTCACTGTCTGCCACGTGCATGATGCCACGACTTCGCTCCAGAATGGTTCGTCCTGCGCTGGTCAGACGACAAATGAGATTCTACAACTACGCGCTCACTAAACTTGTCGTTCGTACTCGTACGTGTCCTCCTCGTTGTTTTGATAGGTTCCCACCCTGGTGCGACGTGAAAGGATTCCTGTTGAATCACACAACTCTTATTGAACAAAGATTCGAGACAATTGTTGGGTGGTTCCACAAAAACAGTTTTTGTAGAGTGTGACGAAAACCCTGGTCTGCACCACAAATCGGTTAGTTGGGTGATCGTGTCTTTCTTGACAACGACAAGAGAATAGCGAGGGGACCTTCCTGTAAAGAATGACTGGACACGACGGACAACTGTATGATTTCGTGGGATTCACCAGTACAAAGTGAACAGATGCAACGTTATGAAGGGTACGAGATCTCAACGGCACCTTTGGGCCGTGTTAAGGCATGGTCAGTCTGCTCGGATAAATCACAATGTCCAGTCTAACAGCACAACAGGGAATGCTTATCAATAATCCAAACCCCAGAGTAGCTGCTCGCTTCGCCCTCGGAGCTCCTGTTTGCAGAAACTGTGAAACGCGCTTCGACACTTTAGCTTTGGAAATATTTCTGCAGTTGCCCAACCAAATTGCGACGTCAAAGTTGAACACCTCACTCTACTTCTCTTTGTGGAGAGTCACACAAAGTCCAGTTCTGAAGGAGACAACAAATCACACAAAGCAAAGGACCAAAGATGCCCGTTGACGAAGCGGAACCCATCCAGTGAGTGTTACGCAGCTGCGGCGAGCTGGACGGGAAACGCACACAAGCAACAAATAGACGGTTTCACTCACCCCGGGTCTGTAACCTCGTCAATTCACACGAATAAATATGTTACAATCTGTCAGGTATCGAGCAGCCATTGATGTTTACAAGGCAAATATTTAACATTCCAGACAAATCAATGTTAATCGATGGTGGCAAGCGAAGCTGAAACTCGAGTCAGTCGACGCCGTTTGGCAACCGAGTCGGAATCACGCATCGAGTGTCACCTGCTCTGTGTTGAGACGCGAAGGCCACTCTCCAGTCTGTCTCCGATACCAAACAAAACCAGACAGAACTGAATTCGAATTTGCCAGAAAATTGTTCCAAAAACAAACACAGGTTTTGCACGAAGCAGCTGTCGCAGGTGACAACTCGCCACGCACCGGAGCAGTCCAAGAACATCTCCTGGGTGCGAACGTTCAAGAGCAGCTGCTCGAACCCACAATCGAACCAGGCAATCGGTTTTCATTCACATCGCCGGTGTGATCGAACAGCGAGACGAAAACGTGGGCTTGATGGTGTTTTAACAAGGTGCAAGTCAGTTGTTCCCGAAAACGAACTGTTGTTGGAAACGTGATCTTTTCCCGATGAACTCAAAGAATGCATCTTCGTACCTTATCGCAGAATACTGTCTTTGAAATGTCACAAGCCTTTTGTTCCTGTTCAAAGGAAATCAATAAGCTGAGCAATACAAGTAAAGATTATGACATCCAAACCACAGCAGCCAGAAGCAAGTCCGTACAATTATAGTAGTTTTCGAGTTTTATCCGTAGTTTTGCCCGAGGGGCGCAAATCTCAAATGTCAGTCTTCAGATTAAAATCACATTATCGTGCTGACTGCCTTTCACGGTCTTTTTTTCTCAGAAAAGAAAGAACTTGTACAAAGTCTGTTTTGAAATGGTATTCAAAAGTCAAGCCAACATTGTTTGATGGCATCTTTCACCGACAAGGATAATTTAGAAGGCAGCAACTGGAAAGAGCAAACAAGTTCAAATCAAGTTTTGAAGACAAACACACACTTTGTTTCGAAGCTGTCAAAATCTGCAGTTTCCGTTCCTTATCTGTTTTGTGCTTAAACCACGGCTACTGTTTCCAGCTTCTCTCGGATTTTATGACCTCAGTTATCAGCTCAAACCGCCAGAGAACAACCCCGGAGATGCAGTTGCAGGCACTGCACTGTTCCTGCAATCTCGCTGCCACGTAGAACACACCACAAGGCAAAGATTATCACCCAACAAGTAACACTGAAAGGGTTACAAAGACAAAACTAAAGACAACAATCATTGGACTAAAGACTGACAAAACAACTCTGGCCTTCCACCTTTCTCAAGAGGGTCCTTCGGGTCAACCTTATTGTGACAAGTTGACTCCCTCCAGAAATCCCCAATCGTTGGTGGGCCCTTGAAAACAACAGACCTTCGAGTCAAATCATTCACTGCAAACGATTCATCTCAGATATTTTGAAAAGTCGAAGAATGACGGTCATAAATTTGTAAATTCCATTCTTGCACTTTCCTCGATCTGTATCACGATCAGTCGGTGAGGCTGACCAGATGATGACGGACGAAGAAGGATGTACGAGGCTTGTCCAAATGAAGGTGAACATGATTGTGTCCTGATGTAACATGTCGATGTTTTTTCTTGTCGATTGGCACAAATGGACCTGACATGTGCCCCTCAGCAGACAATTGCTCAGTTTGCCCTTGGGAGGCGCCCTACTGTCGGCAGAGCAGAAGGAAAAGGGGTCATGATCGTCAATTGTGCGAAGCGCATGGGGCGAATAGGACTGTTTTGCGTGATCTGTTGACATGCAGGTGTGCTGCGCTCAGCAGATGCACATCATTTGTTGTGCCAAAAATGGAAAAAAGCAGGATGAGACATTTAGACTGTTGAGAGAAGTTTATGCTGATGAGAGTCTGTCGAGGTCGACGTGCAGGAGATGGTACCTGAGAGCAAAAGCAGGTGACAAAAGTGGGAAGGACTTGCCCAGACCGGGCAGGCAGCAGGTGATCAGGACCCTGTTGAATGTGCGTGCGGTGGATGAGGTTGTCCAACGGGACAAGAGAGCAACTGTTAGACAGATTTCTGCTGAAACAAGTCTCTCCAGGGCAACAGTTCACAATATCCTGCGACAAGATCTGGATCTCAAAAAGAAGGCGCCGAAATTTGTTCCTCGCATCCTGACGCAAGACCAGAAGGATTTGAGAGTGTCTGTTTGCCGTGAAAACCTTGGATTAACCCAGGATCCCCTGTTCCTGTGGACTGTTGTGACTGGTGATGAATCGTGGTTTAGTGTCCTTGAACCTGAGCAAAAACACAAGAGTTGCCAGTGGCTGGGCAAGGATGAGACATGCCCCAAGAAGGCACTCCGCAGCAGGCAGGCCAGGAAAACACTCATGGAAGTGTTTTTCGACGACCAAGGTGTGGTTCATCTCGAATTCCTGCCTCCAAAGATGACCGTTACATCGAAGGTCTACATGGGAATCCTCAGCAGACTCCGTGAGGCCATTCGCCGGAAAAGACCAGCAATCTGGGCCGACAACTCCTACCACTTGCTGCACAACAACGCCCCAGGACACACGGCCACACCCACATTTGCTGCGATGACAGAAACAGCCATGAAGATTGTGCGACACCCGCCGTATTCACCAGATCTTGCGCCTGCCGATTTCTGGTTCTTTCCACATTTGAAGGAGCAAATCAGAGGAAAGGTCTTCCCAAATGTACCAGCCTTGCAGGATGCCCTGATGGTGGAATTGGTCGCATCCCTTGGCAGGTGTTTCATGACTGCATCCATCGCAGGCTTCCAAACAGATGGAGGAAGTGCATTGCTGTGGGAGGAAATTACTTTGAAGGCGACCAGGTCGACCTGCCACCGGATGATGAACTTTTGGAATCAGCATCTTCATCTGACAGCGATTGACTGTGGCCCGCAGATCCGCAGAGCGCATATGAATGACGGCTTCAGCATCGCGCGACCTCCATTGAACTCAATGCACATTGCCGAATTGCAACCTGTCACCTTTGTTCCGCCGTGAAATTGACATTGTTGCACTGTGTACATTGCCACAAAAAGTATTTCATATTGTCAATAGAATAGCCACAAGTGCACTCAGAAAAGATCGTGTCATTTGCTCGAACGTGCGCATCGCAAAAAACCCCATGTTCACCTTCATTTGGACAAGCCTCGTACGAAGGACCAACGATTGTCAGGGTGAAAATAAAAGCCAAACAACACCCCCATATTTCCACAAGATTGTGTGCTCTCAACAATTGATCTGCAGTTTCACCACTCGCAAGCACGAGTAAGCCACCGTATCATCAGTTTCAGGTCAATCTTGACTTCGGGAAAAGGGACACATTTCAGCTGCATTTGTCCGTGGACACACCTCACTGATTTTCTGGAAAACTCAATTGAAATTTTTGGGGCCTGTGGCAGTTCCTGGTCAGTGCACGTTGTTGTGCTGTCAACATTTGGGCTTGTGTGTTGTCTAGAACAATTGTGAAAGTCCTGGAAAACAACGCAGGGATTTTTCCTCAAACGCACAGAATTTGGTTGTCTTGGGTTGCTCAGCACACACGAAACCCAACAAATGTTGCACGCCCAGGAGCTACTCTGCAGTCGTTTCACATCACTTCATTTTTTCCTTGAGTAATTCTTTCGCTTGTCCATTGGGGTGAAGACAAAAAAACCGGCACGCACATGTGAGTTCGGTGTGCACCAGGGAGTTCAGCAGGCATGTACGAGGTTTGCCCCAACAGTTTCCGTTGTGGGGATGAAACGAACCGAAAAACATCTTGAAAATTCCTGGAAAATAATTGTTGTGGCAGATCAACGTTCCGGTTATAAATAACATGCAGTTGTGCAGTTTTCTGTCTCAATTTTTGTGTCGTATCTCGACAGAAACTGCATCCATACCATATGAGAAATATTGAACTCTGTCCAAAAGACGAGTACTCACTATAGTGAGTACTCGTCTTTCGTACAGCGTTCAATATTCCTTACATATGGCACAATAGGAAGCCAGAAAATTATCTTCAAAAAGACTTCTATCAAGCTTTGACTACAAACTGTATTTTATGAGTCGACTGCATTTTGTTAGGAGTTTTTTTGTGTGAATTTCATTGTCCTTAAACAAGGTTCTTTTGTGTTTGGTTGGTCAAACTCTTCTCCCAGACCTTGTCTTTGGCTTACCTTCCACATATTCAGAAAAAGAAGTTTCTTTTTATACATCTGCTAAAGAATCTTTGGCATTGGGGAAAACAAAATAAAAGTTGCTCATGTCACACAACTTATTTTGGAGCAGGGGAATGCAATTTTAAACCATTGGGACCCGTACTCTGCTGAGTCCAGTAAGGCCCTGTGGTACAGGTCAACTTTTCTTCCCTGAACTTTTGTTTGGAACTCAGAAACTTTTCTGCCAGGTACATGTGTGTGGGGAGTGTGACTGACCCTTTCTGAGCAATTTTTCTCTGTTGCTGGTGGAGGGAAGGTTGGGAGGGGGCCATTTGCTTTGACATTTAAATTTTTCCTTGGGGGAGGGAGGGTAGAGGGTCAGAGGTGAACTGAAAAGGAGCTACCCGTGAGAAGAGTGAAATCGTCACTGAGTGATCGGCACTGAAGTCTTCTGATCAGTTGCAAGGGGAGTGAAGTGATCACCTGAATTTCTTAGGAGCGATCAGGGGTGACCACGAGGAAGTTCTCAGTGGTAGACACCTTTGGATCACTACAACAGTCCCCATTGGGGGGCGTGATCACTTCAGAGAAATTCTTGGAAGCGATCAGGGGTGACTACTGCTGAAAAATTCTCACTTTGATCACACCCTAGGTGGCTACAAATGATCAGTGGTGCTCACCACTGTGATCAGTCTGCTCACCATTGCGAATTTCTCAGTAGTGATAACCACCACCCCCTCTGAAGTTGGTTGGGTGTCTTGCGCCTATTGTTAGTGTACAACAAAAAAATCGCTCTGAAGGAGTCGCGCGCCTGTGCAAAAACCGACAAAGCGACCCCGACAAAGATTCTGAGCAACTTCTGAAGCTTTTCTCTTTCGCAAATGCAATGCAGTCGCTCGTGGAGAGTCAACATATTGATTAGCAATCGACAGTGAAGGATCTGAAGACCTTTCTCCGCACATCGCTTCCACCGGAAGCTTCTGTCTCCTGCAGGAACTCACTGCTCCGTCGCCATGGCGACTTCAACAGACATTTCCCTCTCTGACTTCACTTCTTTCCGACACAAGTGCAGAAAAGGATACTTCAAACAGAAATGATAGCTCTTTCTCCTTCATTGTTCACAGTTTTCCACTCATGTTATTGATTTCTAAGGGTGTCCTTCTTTTGAAATCGCACCGCGCTCAAGACACAAATGCCTTTTGCGTCATTGATTCGCAGTAAATTGGACGCGGTAAAGATTTCCTTTGCTGAACGGAAGTCTGTTGTCCAGTTCTGAGGCAGAGTCTGAATATGCGAAGTTGATTTTTCGCTTTGAGATTCACAGAACTCCAACCATCAAAGGAAAATGCATTGGCACAATGAGAATCCTGGAGAGAAGTGACCACCGAGCAGCGCTGTACTCCGAACACCGCACCGCTCGAGCTGACGAAATGACAACGAGTCCCCTGATCATGACACCACTTTCGATGACTCTGCTCACACACGACGAACTTACCTCAATGAAGTTGGCGAGCATCTCGCAGGAGAGCTCCAGCTCGAGGATCTCGCGGTTCGGCTGGCAGTGGCAGCAGCACGAGATGAGCGTCGGGAAGAGCACGTTCGTGAGGCGCGCGTCGCTGAAGTACTGGAACGGAAGTTGGCACAGCTGCTGCAGCACCGTCGGCGGCTGACCCGACTGGATGATCGCCTGCAAAAAGAAACTCTCTTCAATGAGGTGTCAAAGCTCTCCTTTTCCTTGAGACAACATGGAAAACAGCTGACTCAGTTTGGAACAAATGTGGTGTGGTACGAATTGCCAGAAAGATCCCAAGTCAGAAAGAACGCTGAAATTCAAGCGTGAGATTCTTCATGACTCAACCCACTTCCTAGAGAAACGCGCTCAAATGTTGAGAGACGACACTGAAGAAAGCGATCAAAGCGAAGAAGAAGCGGCGGCAGAGGCTTTCACGGATATTAGCATCAGCTTCGCAGACACAGCTGAGTTACATGTTGCTGCAGTTTAAATGGATCAGCAAAGCTCGATGTCATTGTTCCGTGTACGTACGTGAGCCTTTAATGTCAGCAATGATGAAAGAGCAATGTTTTCGCCATCATGTAGTGACACATGTCCTAATTAGTGCTGCTCACTAGCCTCAAGACACAGCTACTCATCCCATAAAGACGGGACCCATCTTTGAGCCGGCTGTTTCATGTTTGCTTTGTGATCCTATTGCCAATGTCACTGCTGCAGGATTAATCTCCCTTGTAGATTGTCAGTCTTGTCTCCCTTTCTCGCATGGAAGTGGGATATAAATGCAAAAGCTAAGCCCTTTAGTGTCTGCAGCATGATACACCCTCATTTTTGCACTCGACTTCGCAGCAAAGCAAATGCAGTCACCTGTGGCTGCTGGTGAACGTATCAGCAAAAGACTTCAGTTCCTGCACTTTGGGGACGACGGAACCTTTGAACAAGAACTCTCAGAATTTCCCATAATTTGCTCAAAAATCACCCAGCAAAACACCCAGCTGGAGCACAAATGAAGCCAATTTTTCGACAGGCAATCCAATTCTACAAGAGAACTGTCTGAGCGACCCGTCACAAAATTGAAATGTTCCCGGAAATTAAATTCGATTGCAAATCACAAAGTCCATCAAGAATCTCGACATACTCAATATCCAGCAACACAAAAAGTGCTGTGCTATCATTTGTCAAACTTGCACAGCTACTTGGTTGTTCTCATTAACATTATGTTTTTTCACACAACAGATAAGGTTCTCGTGGGTGCATAACTTGAGAGCCCAGTCTCAACGCTTTAGTTGTCTTTGCACACCTCAATTTCGCATGCTCGTGTTATTGAGATTGCTACTGTGTGTTTGGAGCTGGGGGTCTCAATTTGACACACCATCTGAATTGAAACAAAAATAGCACATTTTGCACGCAACCAAGTGCTCCTTGTGCGGCTGTCGACGTGGCAAGTTCGTCCCTTTACGGTCCCGCACCTGATCCTCAAGGAAACAATTTCCACGTCTCGCGCAGTCTTGAAGCTTGTGTTTACTTTCATGCCGAAAAAGCCGATAGGAAGATAAGACCAGCAGCATGCTGCCGGGAAAGGAAATATCCTGTGCACGGGAGGATGAAGAGAGTTTGCCTGTTTACTTTGCAAGATCACTCCACAATGCAAAAACAATTAGAGACAGCCTGGCAGCGTTCCAGCAAGCCAATGAAACTGCATCCTAATGAGTTAACAAAGCTCGAAGATGCTAACAGGCTACGTGATATTGGCAAACTGAATCAGCCTAATTACTGACTTTGCTTCTTTGTGTGTACACGGCATAATTAAATTCATAAAGCATCTCCGAAGGAACTCCGACCCTCCGTCTACTGCAGGTTAAATGAGGCTCTGTTGCAGGGGGTCCTTCTTCTGCAGCCGCACGCACGGGTTTGGTTTCATGCCTCCAACTGCCGCCCATAATTGGGCAGAGGATCCTGACAATGGCAATAATCGCATGGGACGCACCCGGACAGTTAATCAAACCCAACACTAAATTACCATTATGATTTAACCTCTTCCATGACGACATGTCAGTATGAAGAGAAACTCTGCGCCGACAAAACTTGCTCCTGAGCGCAGATCACGAAGGCCAACCTCGCTCTGCAGTCTGGAGTGGCCAATCATCCACGAAACCTGCACCGAGCCTATATTCAAGACTTTGTTCTCTTTTTGAGGGACAGGGACAAGGAAGATTTTTCACAAATTAAACTTTCACTAAAACTACAATTTTAAGCCAGTGATAAATTGTGTAGAAATGCTCACGTTGTGATAAATGCTGGGAACAGCTGCGGTTTATGGATTGTTTTAAAAACAAAATTTCCCCAAGTTTGGCTTTGTGCAGCAGGGGTTCCAGCGTCCTCGAATTTTTCCATCATACGAGAGCGCACAAGACAAAGGTTTCTGATCATCACAAGTCCAACACTCTGTTTCTCCACACAGCAAGGAAACCCGCAACAAGCAACTCCAAGCGATGTTCAGGCGCAGACAACGAAGAAACTAGCGTTTCAAAAGAGCAGCATGAACGTACATGTTCACGTACCTTTTAACCTGCACACTCTTTTTCCCTGCTGACAACTTCAATCTGGTGACATCACCTGCAGACACGATGTCCCGTAGCATGTGCGCAAACAGATAAACGCCGGGGACGGCGCGTGCCGCACCTGATCTGTTTTCACCCAGCAATGACAAGTTAATCACCTCAGCGTTGAAACAAAGAACACACCCCACCGCCGCACAGAATCGTCAACTGAAAGCCGAGACGAAAATTACACCTCTGATTCAGGTAGACACCCAACCTCACTGTCAATCAACCATCCGCCAACACAAAAAAAATGGGAGAATGATTCTGACAATGAGTTGACAAAACATGCTGCCTAATTAAGAATGTGCCCTTCTGGTCAAATTAACGCTTCGCCAAGCTGGAGATGTTTTCATGATGATGCGACAGCGAGAGAGATTTGTGGTCGAGATAACCTGCCAGTATTGCCGGGTGGGGTGCGCAGCGCCCGTCTGCCGTTCGCCTGTGGTTGATTACACGATCCTGCCCTGGATCGGACACGCGAATCCACAACCGCAGAGGAGCGCAAGGAGCCCGCGGGTCGCTGAAGACCGCGGGCTTGAAAATCCCGGAGAAACAGTGCACAAGAACACGTCGAAACTGTCGAATGGAATGCTTCTTCCCAATACCAGCTTTGTTCTCAACAACAAAACTGCTGTACCTTGAGGAAAGTTTCATGTGATCATAATTCGACAGAAAGCATTAAGTATGATTACACCGAGACCCTCAGGGTTACTCTATGATTGCCGACAAAAGCTCTTCAGCAATGTTTTCATCTTTTGTTTTCCCCTGTCATTTGCTGGGAAATTGACACTTTTCAGCTCTGCAGCAAGGCAGAAATGCGCTGAATGCGGCGCAAACAACAGGTTTGCCCTGCAACACAATGAACATGAATCGCTGTCCAATTGACGCACGAACCACTGGCAGGCAACCATTCGGTTCACTGTGATAATAATTCGCACGAAACGAATTGTGTTTCTGCAGCACAAAACAATTTCTAATTTGAAGCGCTTGATGAGCATAAATAATTCACGTGACAGCAAATCACACGTCCGTGTACATCACGAAATGAGCAAAAATCAGGCCCTTCTGATCGTCAGCTGAACTTTCGTTGTTGAAATGCTCCCTCGAGTGAACAACATCGAACTGTTTCTCCCAACCAATTTCTTTCTTCTTCTTTTTTTTTCGACGTGCGACTGGTGTGGGCTCTGAACCATCTCAAAGAGACACGTCTACCGCAGACCACAATGGTGCACCATATTTTCACAGAAACAATCCCAGCACATGCGTGTGACAGGGAGGAGGAACTGCACACGCCCTTTGGTTCGGGCTGAAGACAGGGCCTCTGCCGCCCGCACGGAAGCCAACGCCTGTAAATCACAGCACAGTGGCACTGTTTGTGGCACCTCTAATGACACTTGCCAAGTCTGTGAAGGAAAACCCGAACTGTTCCTTCTGTACGCACACCGTTCTTTTTCTGCAGGCAGATCACTCAAGAAGGTAACCTTGATCTTTCTGCGTCAGATATCCTCCAAGCACTGTGCAGCAAATAATCTTTCACGGCTGCCATGATTACAAAGTTATGATGAAGGTTGTTTCATGAAGCAACAAAGCCCTTTCCTCCCACTCCCTGGACCAAAGTCAAAACACTATCTACTTATTAGCATCACTGGCTTTGATCTCTGCAGTCAAGATCATCCTGATGGAAACCTCCAACTTTCAGCATTGAAGTAGGTACAGTCATCCAGTGACTTTGAAGCTTCAACTGTGAAGCAGAACCCCACAGAAGTGAATGTGAACAAACGAAATGTTCACTGCTCTGTGACGCACGAAAGCAGAAATCCACAACAACGTTTGAATTCCAAACGGACACACACGGACTTTGACATGACTCACTCTACACGATCCCAAACCACGTCGCAGAGTCTTTGAGGGGGTATTTGAAGTCCTGCGGCTTTCTTTTCACTGCTCAAAAAACATGAATTACGAAGAGTGAAAGACAACGATACATGTCCCACGTGAAAGTCAAATCAATCAATCTCGGCTGACGAAAGGTTGTGTCACACAAGTCTGAACACAAGTCAATCGTGTGCAACATTCTGCCTGGCTGCGTATCCGAGATGCCGATCAAGCGGAACGGACTTCTCGTTACACGACCGCGTCAGACAGCTGCACTGACGGTCGTTTCTGCGTGGGCGTCTCGAGTGCAGACGAAGCAGTGCTTTGGCTTTTTTTCACAGGGAATTGAAAACTTTCCCTCAACAAGAGATCGCGATCAGAAAACGCGAGGCGTCTGACACTACACTTGCTCGTGGCCCAAATTGGTTGTCCAGGGCCTGTTCAAGAATGATCGACCATGTACGAAATCAGGTTCCTGGACCAATACAGGCAGAAATTTTTGGACAAACCTCCAGAAATGAATGCGCCACTATTCCAGGTATTTTTTCAAAAAATTGTCAACCGCCTCGTGTGACGAACATTTCTGAACACAAAAACATGAGACATCACAGTGACTGCAATACGCGCGCTCAGGCCGCTGGGCAAGCTGCGCGCTCAAAAGCGCAAAAGTTTCGTTCGACTGACTCACTCCTTACTTGCACACCTCTCTCCGACATCAGCTTACTCGCCTAGTTTCCATGGATACCGTTAAACATGCCGGCAACGCAGCAAAAAGGGATCACGACCCGTGTCTCTTTCCCCGAGGGTCCTACGCTTGAGCACCGAGCCATGCATCATGATACAGAACCATTCAGTTGAATTCACTCCACCGAAGGGCGAGGCGCACGGCACCAGTGCGGGTGGATCCATATTCTCTTCCCAGGGACGCGCGAGCCTCCCTTCCTGCGTGGTCGATGCGAGACCTCAAGGACCCCTTCGGATGACGAAACGAAAGCAGTCCTGATACAATCTGTTTTCGAACTTGGGGGTTTTGGTGCCCGGAGTTCTCTTTCTGCTCAAGAAACATCAAGCTCAATCAGTCTGCTGTCCACACATCCCACAACGTTCCGCGCAACCTGCCTCCTTTGACAGCTGCTGGTTCTGTTGCGCGGCGTCACATTCGTTTTCCTGTTCTTGATCTCCACATCTCCACCACGATAAATTCTCTGCATTGTATTCTCAGAAAAAACCGAAAGCTATGTTTCCAGTAAACAAGTGCTTGACGCTTGGATGGGGGAAGGTGGGGCGTAAGTATTCAGCCGCGCGCCACCACTTGAGATACGCAACATATTTGACGTGGCTGCTTTTGATCCACCATGTGTTGCACACTGTGTCACAAAACAATCAGCAGCCTTCATGTAAACAAGCAACAAACTCGCAAGGCGATTTCCAACTGATGAACAAGAAACGCACAATCGCCACTGAGTGAACATGGAATGGTCAGTCGCAGAAGTCGTCACCTCAAATGACCGGGGTACCACGACTGAGACATTGTCAGTTGCGCTCACCCTTGATATCTGCTGGGGTTTTTCTCAGAAACGATCAACCTTCCCCAGTGGTGATCAAGGTGTGCACGTTCGCGACTGGCTCAACCATTGCTGGATAGCACAGGCTTACGCTGAAGGACGGTTCTGTGTACGAGCAAGTGCAGCTCAGGATGCAAATTCCTGTCGTGGCAAGAACTCTGGCGTTTTCCAAAGTTAGCGACATCAAGTGCAGATTGAAAGCACCACTGCAAGAACACTTAAGATCCCGAGCCCACCCACAAGGGAAAGCTCATTTTAACTTCAACTGAAGCGGGGTCAATGATTTGCCGTAATGACAATACATTTGGTCAGTGTCAATTACACAATAGGGAACAACAATATGAAGAACGCCCCAGCGGGAAGTCCGTCTGAACGCTGCACTTCTACCAAAGTTCTCACATTCCTTTCACAGCCTCCGATATGAATTATGGATCGGTACGAGACAAGGGCGATGGCCAGGTATTACCCTTCGCACTTATCGGGCACCCTTTAGATTGGCTTTCAATGAAACCCCCGTGATCTAATCAAACTCGGGGTAATGTATTGTCAATCCCGCACATGCCGCATAACGGGCTAATAGTGACCCCATCACAAGCGGGTGGTGGGATAAAAACTGCCAAAAACTGACCGAGTGCCTTGTCGCTCCAAGGCCCCTGATCCTGAATTGGACTTAATCATGCAAAGTGCTCCCAGACTTAATAAATTGGACTGGAAAAACGAGGCCTTGGTCATCGGTGTTAATATCAGGGCGGCCATGCTCTGATCCCACATAAGACTGCTCACAATCAGTCTAATGTACTGTGGTGCTGCGAAAGGCTCGCGCGCCGCAGACTGCTGACCTGAACTCGCACTGGTGAAAGTGTGTTCTCGTCACACTCGCAAGACTCCAGAGCAGCAGCAGAGAGAAATTGTCTTTCCAGAATCTGTGCCTTTCCAAACAGGCGACAGCAAGTTGTCCGCATCTGGAAAATGATCTTGTTGATGGTCTGTTCTCAACCTTTTTATCTGGACCCTCGCGGCCGGATAGCGGATATTTTCTCGAGGTTTCAAGCTGAATCGATTCAAACAGATTTCATGCCCATACAGATTAAATAGTGTCCCGATGAAAGTCACGGCAACACTTTTGACAGCACGAAGGGTGTGAGATGACTGACAGCCTGTACAGCTGCAATTCCAGCCTAATCCCTGCAACATGCCAGTCACAAGCAGAAGCAGGATTAAAACTTTCAGCCTTCGCACAGCATTCAGTTCACATCTATTCAAGTGAACCAGTCGTATTCCAACAAAAGTGAGAAAACCAAACACGTCTACGTCGCAGTTCTTATCGTTGCAGACACCGAACAAACCAATTTTTTGCTCTTTGCCGAGAAGACTTGGATCCGGCCGCGATAAGACGGACGGGCTGCGCCCGCGCCTTCGCCCGCTGATCCTCCGGCAAAGCCTGCACCAGCTTATCCCTGCCGCCCCATGCTCGAGCAGCCCCGCGCCAGCTGTAAGCACCGACGGTAACTGTTCAATTATGAAAGGTTTCTGGATAAGACAACGCAACATGGGATTTTCCTTTGCCTTTAAAGTTTGGATCAGTGCGCAAAATGTGAACTGGAATATTCAACATGGAGCTGTCAAAAAACAAAAGCAAATGCCTGAGAGTCACAGCTGAAGAGGACGCTGAAGGCTGACAGAATGAAACAGACAAAACCGGACGGAAAAGAAGACAGAAAACAAAGGAAAATAAACCACAATTTGTGTGCGCGTGTGTCAACATGGCCGCACAGTCAACAGAATCTCTCAGGAATCTCATTCGTCTGCGAGACGCGTGAAATAAAGAAAAACTGACGCTTCCAGCGTCGTCCCCTTTGTTTGTCGACACACGGAACTTCATTGCTACCCGCTTCATTTGCCTTTCACGCTTGCAACTAACCAGACAAACTCTGACTTCTCTTCCATCCATCCACCCCCGCTACCATATCCAAACTCTGATTCTGCACAAATACGCAGGATCCACAAACGGCCATCTGATGATCTTGAAAACGGGTGCCAATGCACAACGGTGAGCGGAAAGTTTCAACGAACTTGTCGAAACACCAAGGAAACTTTTGAGATAACCCTCGCACGAACGTCTGTCTGGAGCAACACAAATGGCAAGCTATGGCTTATTTGATAATCAATGGTTTCTGGGATCAAGCAACATCGGTACCATAACTGATTTTCTGCCCGACTGCAGGCTCGTCGGGTTCCGTGAGATTCCGAGAAACCCTACACTCCTCGCACGGAACAGAAATGAGAACGCGTTTGCCGAACATCGGAAGGCACGTGGAGAGAGGATCGGATTTCAGGCCGCAATGACTTAATCAGACCACCTAAACAATGCCCCAATTAAGCCAATGAAAACATGCCTCAACCGCGGGTTGGAACAAAGACCTCACCACTGATCCCACGGTCTGCCTTGCGCAGGGACTTTGAGCACCAGATCTGAACGCGCGTCCGTCAAAACGAAGCAAAATTTCGCTTCTGATTGTTCAAACACAATCACTTCTCCTTTGCTCACAGCAGTCGAACACTGAACAAATTTCCTGAGACGAATGCCACGAGTCACGGAATAAAGGATCACAACAACTTTCTGAGCACAGGTCCTCATTCATCATCTAATGACGAGAAAAAGTCTTTGCACGGGATGCTAACAGTCAAACTCCGGCGAGTCTGATGCAGTTTCTTCAGGATCAAAGTCCCTCGTATCGCCACACACCGTTCGTGTTTACATTTTCGTGTCGCCTTCGGGAAATTTTTGCGTTTTTATTCGAGCTAAAGTTTCTCCCTCCGCAAACATTTGCACACACTGGTCAATAACTCAAATTTCGACAAGATCCCCATGATTAATGAAGCAGATCTCTCGGCGTAACACCGCGACGATGATGAACGACTTCTTCAGTACAAGCAACAACACACGATTTTCGTCCGTTTTTGAACGCAGACAGTTTTGTTTCTTGATGGGTAGATCAATGATCGGTCTGCTCTGCACAGAAATCAAACAGTTGCGATGAAACTTTTATCTCCGCCAAAACCACAGGAGGAAAGAGCATCAGAACAAACCGATGGAGACTCCGAGAATTTCTTCTCCAGGAGTTTTTACATATGATCAATGCGCGCGTTTAATTATTGAACGCCTTCGAATGTTTTAAAAGCAGGGAGGGCTTGAAAGGAGGAAAGAAAAGCTTTTGGGAGGAAAAGAAACACTCTCGGTTCAACTAAACGGCGCTAGCCTGGAAAAGAACCCCAGAATAGTGATCGCAAGATCCAATATTTCTCAAATGCTAAAAGAAGCCCGGAATAATGCCCATGCATATCTCTACCTGCAGAAGGCAAAACCACTTAGTTTGCTCCTCAAGGCAGAGCCTCATCTGACATCTGGTGGCAAAACTGGGAACCACATGAAATCGCGCAAGAAAGTTCCGAAAAGTTTTCTTTCCAGAAAGAAACCTGCAGATACCGGTGGGTATTTCGGCAAAAAAGTTCTCGAACCCTTTCTCAACCACACGAACTTCCCGACACATCATTTCATAAATTATAATTTTGCGGTATTCCGTGCTTGCCGCTATCAATTGTTAAATTCCATTTGACTGCTTGGACACAGAGCCCTTCGTGCCACCCTGGGGCTTGTCACTGAATAGCTGCATCGACCACTGACCAGAAGCGCCGGCCTATTCCCGACCCCAGTGGCCCTGCTTACTTCGTATTAATCATATTCATAATCGTAAATCGACCAAATTCGATCACGTCCGTTCTGCGGAGTGGCCGACACATGTTCTGTGTCGGTCGTGTTTGATATGGGCAGCTGCGATATTCATCAATTAGCCAATACACAGTTGGTTCACGAGGAATTCCCTAATAAGATCAAGCGCAAACATGATCACTTTTTGGCAAATACGCTCAGACAAACAAAATGTGTGACGAAACAACAGCAAGTTTGCCAGGTTGAGGCGCTCACGGACATCACAGCCGATCAGTGAGACAGCTGCGTTTGTTATTCCGCAACTGTCTCCAACACAGCTTAACATTCGGATTGTCCAGATTCAGTGCGAGACAAAGACAGCCAACGCTTTGACCAAAGGGACCAGATAAAGCAAGGAAATTCACTTGTGTCCTCAATAAATCTTGTTTGCACTTATTTGGGGAGCGTAAAACATTGTTTCCTTCTTCTCATCCGTTTACGGCAAATCCTGGAGATAAAAATGTCAGAACCCAAACGCAAGTTGCACACATGTGGCTTCAGGCATTAAATTTTTACACCACCAGGAAACATTTCCACTGTGCGTAAAACCTGACCTGAAATTTTAATCAGGACTTAGTGTCTGCAATTTATGCCAAGGGTGGTCCACAGATCTCATCCCGCCTTGACCCGAACTTCCATTTGAGGTATTGCTGCAAACCGTGAGAATTGAGTTATGTTGTGCAAATGGGATGAGAGTGAGTGACGGGTCTGCGAGGTCGCCTCGCCCGTATTCAACTCACTCCCAGTTCATCATGTGCGGACACCATTCGGTGAAGAAACACGCACGTTTTCTGTGCGGAAATCCTATTTATGACCACACAACACAAGAGGACTGAAGCCACGCAGTGTTCGTACTCCGCGTGGAAGAGCGATCAACCCATTGGTCTTCCTTCACGAAAAAGGGTCACAGTCGGTCCAGCTGGGGCCTTCGCTTTTGTGTTTTCTTTCAAAGGGGGAAAGAATTGACACACATCAGACAGGTTCCCCATCAACGTCTGTCACGTAGCAATGACAAACTGAGGTAGAGCAGAGTGAAGTGTGTTGCGTGATGGCGATGAATCCTGAACAGGCACAGCGCCCAAGTGGGGAATTTTTCTTCGCACACATCCGGACACAAAACCACTGCGTCGCGCTCCGCCGAGGACGCGCGCCCATTCTCTCTTCGAAAAGAGACGAATTCGAAACATAGGATGACACACCCCTGCAATGGGTCGCGCTTTGTGTGTTCCATCCCCCGTGACTTTCTAACTGAGCGTTCGGACGAGGCAGCGAGGCCCCGCAGGCAACGCCGTCATCGCACGAGGCGGCAAAGCCGAAGCTTCCGCTTGGGACGTACGTACCTGGTTGTCGGGGTTGAGGACGGTGAAGTAGCCGACGGCGAGGATCACCTCGTGCAACAGCTCCTCGTTCGCGTGGTGCCCGCAGTACCAGATGAGATGCGCCGAGATGTGGCGCAGCTCGAGCGACGTGCCGTCCGCGCCCAGCAGGTTCTGCAATCAACACAAGTCCTGCCGATGATCTGATTCTGGCCTTTGTTTTTCGTTTCTGCCTCACTGCTGCACAACAAGCGAGGATGGCTGAAGTGTTTGTGTCTTTTTTGGAAGTGTGGTAGTGAGCAATCGATAAATATTCGAGTAGAGATCACCAAACAGACCCAGGAGAGGAGGAAAGGTCACCCATCGTGCAAAATATTGCCTTTCCACAGTGAGTCATTCTGTTTGTTTCACGTTTGCTTCCTCTCTCCATTTGGGCCCGTCACACATACTGGAGTTCACACACACGCACGCACGCACGCGTAACATTCAGACAAACACAAACACGCACGCGCACACCGCGAAAGCAAGTGGTGCAACTATTCAAGTGCCATTTTTGACAGCTTCAGACAAGAGTAAAACAGCATGTGGTGGCGCATTTAAAAACCTTTCAGCGTCGTCATGAAAACAAACGCATCGAACAAACGGCACGTACTTGCAACAGCTTTGAAATCAACACACACGACTAGTCAAACCAAAATGTTTGCCTGGAGCAATAAAGACACTGCGAAATGGACTCGACTCGGAGAATCTCAAGACTTCGCAACCACCTGCCCACTCCTGCATGACTGAGTGTCCAGCCCTCAATTCTACACAAGCTCGACATTTCTCCACAGCCACTCAAAAAGCCGGCAAAGATCAAGAGGCAAACGACCACCACACCAAAGTTTGCAAACAGAACTTTCTTGATTCGAAACCTTCACCTCCACAGATCGCATCCATGCCACCTGAGCAAACACACACACTATATCATTCAGCAAGAGCGAAAAGCGAACGTGAGCGTCATCAAACCTCGGCGGCTGTTGGAGCTGCATTCCCGAATTCCTGCGCCCGGCGCGACGTGGATCATCACGGGCGAATATTCCGACGCGGACCGGCACGCTCTGATTGCCGTGATAATCCGCAGGTACTCCAGCCGCGCAATTAACGTGTGATCACCTGCAGTTCCTGCTTTTGCACGAGGAATCTTCTGCATCGCTGCAGCGCCCATCCACAATCATCCTCGCCGCGAAAGGCGTGCACTTTCAGTTCGAATAACAGTGGTTTTATCCCTCAAGATGCTCCGCTAAAAAGCTTTTAGTCCTCTCTGGATGTATCCGAGCTGCTTGTCCGACCAACAGCAAACTTGTGGCGGCAAGTCAAACAGTCAGGTAGAGAAATAATAATGGCTTGCAAGTCAGAGAGAATCCATTACCAGCATTTTAATTGTGGCGTTGATGGTGTATTTGGGCGGGTACTTTCTCTCATCTGAGAAAGGACGACAGCCAGAAGGCAAGGGAATCCGCAGCAGCAATGCCACAACCCTTCTTCTACCTTGCTATCATAAGGGCCATTAAGCTTAATGCCTGTTACTCGAGAACTGATGTACTTTTTGCATTTTCTCCCATCAATTTGCTTGTACCGACTTTCCCCCTTCACTCCAGCACTTAGATTCAGAGATGCTTTCAAAGAGCACTCACATTAAAACATTACAGAAAGCATGAGCAGGCCTGAACTTCACTTTGTCATTGCCACTTCACACCAATCCATAAACATATTCTGCAGCCAAAACAAGGGCCATCTCCACCTAGATCTACCGTATTTTGCTATTACTAGTTAGACGAGATATAAATTCAGGTGGAATATCGCTGCTCTGCGAGGGGACTCGCATAATAAGATTTGATAACTTAATGCAGGGCCTAATTGGCCATTGCAGGCAGCTGACAAGACTAGTGGATCAGGGCAAAGTGGCATTTCAAGTTGGAGGGCCGAGGAACACCAGAATGCCATCAAGGAAAGTAATGCTGAGTGCCTCGCATCGACGGCGAAGGGGATTAAATTGACGCATAATGGCAGCTTGAGCCACGACGTGGTGGTGCAGCTCGCCGAGGGCAGCTTGCGAAGGCTGGCTCATCCTCATGGCTGAAGACACGGGCTCCGGGGGGTTGCTGTGCCCTTTTGTCGCGCTCTAAATTTAATTATGGCACTCGCAAGACCCCTTCACGCACAGTCGAATGGGGAGACGAAGTGTGCTCACGCACAAAACACAAAGGCAAATTATCACAATTATTTCTGCATTTGAAACCTCAGTAATCTTTAAATATGGACCGGTAATGTCTAAATATGGTCGTGAAATACGGCCGCATCGAGGGTCGCAGAACAAAAACGCCCGCCTCCTAATCGGGTCATTCTGCGTTCAGCCACCAGCTTTGATCTTTGCTTGATGGCACCAAAACTGTCGTGCTGTGAAGTTGCGACCTAATGAATTAGTCTCTGAAATATTTATGATGTGCACATCTAGCTGTGTATGGGAGTCTTGGGGTTCTGCCAAATCACTTTAATGATTCTATAAAAGAGACACAAAAACACAAATTATCCATTGCATTTGGTGATTTGCATCAAGGTTTGTAATCTCACTGGGACACGGCATATGCTTTTGTCAAACAATGAACTACAGATTTGGAGAACCTGTGATCGATTCAGGCTACATTAGTATCATTTCCATGAAAAAGGTCCAACTTTCCCCCATTGTCGACAGGAGTCACTTGGGGGTCTGAGAGCCACAGGCAGCAAATACAAATGTTTGACGTTACATTATTCTTGCTGTGTACGCGACTTTTTGTTGGCCAAGAATGGACAGGAAGCAATCCAAAGTTCTGTTCGAGCGAAATGCGAATGTTTCATGCAAAAGCACATCAAACGGGACGGTGTTCAACTGCAGACTGCGACTCAATCACGACGAAATAAGAGCCCTGGTAATCATCCGTGACACTTCAATATTCACACATTGATCGAGTTAGTGCCGATATTTCCTGATCAACTGTCAGTGATTGACAAAGAACGATTTTAAAAATTACAGTCCAGGTGGGATGATAATAAGATTACGGAAATACGTCACGATATCTATCTTGACACAAAGTGACGAATGTGGCCCCCTTACGCTCAGAGCTCGGGTCTTGTACAACAACTATTGTCCGCCACATTTGGCAATAAATGCAGAGAATTGGACTCGAATCCACTGCATTTTTGGCAAGTTAATCAAGCGCAGTGTTGTAGTGTACTCATCAACACCTACGCGGAGCGATCCACTAAATGTGGCCAATTGACCATGCAAGCAGAAATGCGCTCTCGGTCAATTGGCAGTGAAAGTTCTCTCTAATTGCTCGAGGAACTTGGAATAGGCTGCCTATTTAGCCACACAAGAGGCCTCGGACACTGGGGGCCGACCCGACAGGTAGGGAACGCCGGTAGGAATGTATTGAAACTGACATGCACCTATCCCGCCACTTTCTAGGCTTCTCTTCCAATTAAACTATTTCCTCAGCCACAAATTATCAGAATTATATTTGCTCACGGTCTCCTAAATTTGGCCATTACAAAGTCTCTCACTCCTTTCACTGCGGGGAAAGTAGATTAACAGCAGCTGAGGACACGAAGTTTCTTCTCTGAAGAAAGCCACTGCTGAGCAGCAGCCAATCTGTTTCATTTCAAAACAAGACCCACTTCCAGTGAGAACACAACCGTTCTTCCGAAACAGTTTGCTTTTTAATTTGTGCTCGCTCGTGGCAACACGTCCGTGAGCTGGTGACGGCTTCCACATTCTGAATATAGGGCCCACTCACCTGCAGCATTTTGAGATCCAACGTGGCAAGGTTGTTCAGCAGACGCAGCCCGATCAGAGTGACGTTCTGAGTGTGCACGGGCAACTCCGGTGGAGCCACGTCACCTCTGAAATGTTGAGTAATGAACGCAAACATGAGTATCAATTCGTTGAAGCTGAGAAATGTCACACACGTGTTCTGAGCTGACGTGAATTAGAAGAGCAAATCTCAAAGGGGAGGCAAATGCGCGCACCTGGATATGGCATCGCTGTGCAGCAGCATCCCGTACATGAGCGACACAATACCGACGAGCTCCGTGTGTGTGAAGGTCGCGATCAGCTGGGTCGGATCATCCGTCATGCGAATGTCGAACACACTGCTGCCCCTGCACACAGAAGCTTCGATGAGCAACTTTGAAGCCTCCATGATGTTTTGCGTCAGACTTTCGGAAGAAACTTGCTTGCCTTCTGGAAACCAGTTTGGCCATTGCGATCAGCAGTCCGAGCCCGTGTTGAAGAACCTCAGCAGCCTCAGGGTTGTCGTTGATTGGTCCCCGCACGTTATTGAAATACTGACTCAGCTTGTCTGCTACTCCCACAGAAACAACGTAACTGAAAAAAGAAAAACCCCACGATGAATTCGACTGGATAAAGGTGCACAAAGTTGAACCCCCGAATATGACCGCTGCGGCAACATCACCCAAAAGCAGCAGGCATCATGACAAACCTCACGACGTCAGTTGCCCTGTTGGTGAACGTGTCGCCGGACATGGTCATCCGCTCCGCTGACGCGTCCGACGCGTTGCTCGACGGGTTGTTCCTGGCCAGGCAATGCAGAATGGTCGACACCAGGTGCATCAGACTTGATGCCACTGGATCGAATGGCAGCCGGTCTAATGTGGAGACACCTCCATGACTCTGAGTCAAGACTAGATTGAAGTTTTCTGGAATCAGCAACTGGAATAAAGCAGACAAAAGACGGTGAGACCAACATGACACTGAAATCTGAGATGTCCACGCTGCGAACACACGGTACTTGTCAAACTGAACCTCATGTTCACATTAACCCAGAATCGTGTGAAAGGTTCTCTCGACTTACGTTCAACTGATGGACAAGCATGTCCACCAAGGATCCTATTTTGTTACTGAAGAGCATGTAGTGACAGTTTTCGTAACTGCCTCTGCAACACAGCCTGATAGCGTTGCCAACAAGGCCCAAAGTTCTGCAAGGCAAAACAAACACGGCGTACATTTCGCAGCGGCTTCCACGTCAAGCGAACAACGAACACGGGGCAAAAAAAACGTGCGCAGCGCTGGCAAGGAAATCTGATCAGCCAAAAGACAGCGAAACATCATCTTTGTCCCCAACGTGGCAAAGCAGACACAAGTGGCCAGTCAGTAGCTCAGATGGGTGATAACGGAGGGGTTAATGAGAAGGTCAACTTCCCGCAGGTAGCAGAACAATGGCGCACGTCTGGGAACCTGCATGCATCCGCTGATCTCCCGCGACTCGCACGGAATCCTTCGCGTTGAATATTGCATGCAACTCGGCCACATTTTGCAGAGAAACTTTCCAAACATTTGCCGCAATCAGTAGAGCTGCTGGAAACGGTTGGAGTCTCCAGAGATAATCACGTGGAACAGAAAAAACTCATGGAATTGTGGGAGCTTTGTTGCAGAACACCGACTAATTGGCACAAAATAATTAAGGACAAACTTCGCTTGCAGTTTCCACGGCAGAGGCGTTCTTTCAATTGGCCACGAAAAAAGGACAACACTCACACGAGTTCTCAACGCGTCACATTTTCATCGACAAAGAATGCTGAAAAACAATTGCTGCCAGGAAACATTATCTACTCAATCAGTTTGCAACTTTTGTTGAGGACAGTCAAGATGCCTCTTCCAAGGCTTCTAAGTGGCCATTACACTTGAGAGAGTCTCGGATAATTTTAAGGGTTCTTTTTGTCACCAAAAGCTGCCAGCGTGCTACTACAAGGTGTTCGGTGTATTGTCGGAAAGCCATAGAAAGAGTGACAGCATCTGCGGGTGCTGGAGGGTAAATTTGTCCACAGTTTTGCCACAATCGCTCCGCTTTTGGGCTCTTGTCAACTGTTGTCTCAAACTTCAGCATTTTTTGGCGGAAACCAAGAGGAGCAAACAGAAACAACAGCTTCAAAAAAGTACGTGTCCCACAAAATCTTCTGAACATCTTGACATTCAGAATATTTCTGGACACTTCTTGAACGGCTTCCGAGAAAACAACACAGCTACTGAACAATGACAGGCACCAAATTTCAAGCAGATTTGTAATGTTTGAGTTCCGTCATTCAAACCAAGTTCTGACGTTTTTTGAAAACCGACGACAGAGCCTGGCATTGCATCCGCTGCTGAACTTACTTGGGAGGTATGATCATTGGACAACCAGCAGAAGATTGAGATATGAGCAGCAGAATCCTGCTCAGCGTTGTGAGGCCCCCGCACGTGCGAAATGCGTGCTGATCCGCAGCAACCTGCAAAGTTTTAACTAAATGGGCATTTTGAATGAGCCGAAGTTCACTGGCGACTGTGACACGGGGGTTGGTTTCAACGCCAGTGACGGACAAAATACAGGAGAAACTGGAAAACTCAGTGTTATACGAAACATTTGCAATTTCTTGATTCCATTGCTCCGCTAACCCGTTTTTCCATGATTCTGGAGATTTCACCCAATGCCCTGTCTGTTGCAGACACCTTCGCCTGTGGCCAGGGTCCTTTGTCCTGAGTTTGAAGATACTTGTTCAAGTCTTTCACAACCTTCTGCAACCTGGAACAAGAATGAAAACGAACATCAAGATTCTTTTCAAGGCAATGAAACATGTTGAAAACAGAGCGAAACCAAAACTGCGGGTGTTGCCGAAGTTCAAGTCAGGTCTGGGAAAGTAAACTGACCTCAGGAACAAGTTTCAATATCTTTGGCAATAAAAACGTGTAAATTCACGCAATAAATTATCACACAGGTATCAAAACTTCAGAACAACTGTAAACTTATGCCTTTGTCGCCAAGGAAGAAAGTAAAACGAGTTCTGTTTGGCATGCTTATCAACAAATATTCGGAAAAGTTGCCAGGAACACCCACTTTCCCGAAGTCGGTTCTGCTTTATCAGGAGCTGAGACCGAGAAAGGCCACTTGGTGGCCGCTTGTCAATTCTGGGTGCAAAGAAAACGCCATCCTTTTCTTCGTTTCATCGGTGACTTGTTGACCTGCATTGAATCCCCTCCAGATTTGATGCCAAATACCCAGAAACTAGGTTTATCATAAAAAATTGCTCCCATGCTCTCTTGCATTATGCTCGTGGATACAGACACACAGTCTGGGCCCATCGTGGAGATTCGACAACTGAACTGAGAAGCATTCGGTGGTGCCTTGCATAACAGCTGAGGTTAACTCAATTCACCTTCGTGGCGGTCACAGGGACTCGAGCCTCCACTCGCACCGAAGGGCCAGTTCTCCCAGCTACACAACACTAACCATATTTAGGGGATAAAAGCCGTCTTGGCGCGGAGGTGTCACCATCAATTTGGCATTGTCAGTGTCAGCACTGAGCGCACGTAATCACTGCCTTATCAGATTAGCCATTGTGTCGAGACATTCATAATCACAGGTAATGCGCGGCCCGGGGGCGTCGTCTATTCAGCGCGCAGCGTCTTGCCGAGCTGCTGCGACACCCGCACTTTCACCTTCATTGCAAAATATTATCTCACGCGCGCCCTTCCAAGCTGTTCAGAAGTTCGTCAAGTCCGATTGGATTGCAAGTTCAAAGCGCCATTCAAATTTGTTAGGATTTCCTCAAAATGAAACGTTCAGATCTCCGAGTTTTGTCGAGGACTTTCGTGTCCCAACCGTTTTCGCGATGCGTCTGTTATATGACAACTGTCGGTAGACAACTGTCGGTACAAGGATTCGTGTCAGAGGGCCCGAGTCCCTTGTTTCAATTCTTCTCAATTCAACAGTGAAGCTTGTTCATGGAAAGTCACAAAAACTTCTGGCGTATTCAAACAGTTGCGAACGATTTTTAGATGATCTCTTCATGACATGTGCTGGAACTGTTGAGTCCCGTCGACACAAAGCAACCATCTCAAGCCATTGGCTCTGTGGCTGAATCAGGCGAGCCGTCCACTCTTTCTGCTGCGAAAGGCGGAACTCGGTGAATCCCTGATGAACTACATGCAGTTCCTGTCTTTTGAAAACTCTCCATAATGGATCACTTGCACCGGTTGCCGACCACCGGATCAGGCGTCTCAGTTTTCTGCGCTTAATGGGCAGTTGTCGCTGCGGGAGCGCGCCTCACATGTTGCCGCCGCGGGAGGCGGCAGCCGGACGTCCGCGGAGACCGCGAGCCGCCGCCGTCCCTCCCAGCCGCAACCCGTAACAATATCACACGCATTCACACAAGGAAAGTTGCAGCCACTGGAAACCACACGTAAAGTTACGCAACGATTCCAACTAATGGGTGCAGAATTTCAGTTCAAATGCAGCCTGTTCATCTGATTTCCTTCCTCACGTAGCTACCCATCTGAAAGCCCCGCTTGGCATCCCGCGTTGGAAAAGATCACGCACTGTCAGGTTCCTGTACTTTCTACATCCTCCGCCACACGCAGCTCACCAGTTTTGCGAGCAGAAAAGAATCTCCTGACCCTTTCAAGTGTTCCCGTCTCCTTTCCTGTGGGAGGTGACACACAGCTGGGGGAGGATCTACACACAAGATCACAGTGAATTCCACGCCGACATTCCCCCGGCGCGGATCCAGGAGGCGCGCCCCCGACCCCCCCCCCCCCCACAAAGTCCTCCTTTGTTTTCATCATCAAGTGAACACATTTTCACAACAGGCGTGTTTTGTGCGTTGTTTAGCAGAGGCCCTCCAGGTCCAACTGGGGTTGGACCGCAGTCGCGCTGAACTTGGCTTGGGTCAGATAGAACACACACACAGCGCAAAACACAAAAGATTATGAAAACGAGCTGGGAATAAATGACACATCGTCTTGCACCTAATTCGATGCAATTTGAAACTTTTCTTTCATGATGCAGACTCATCCCTTTCCTTCCACCCTTTGCATTTTTGTCCGTCAATCCTACATCCGAAATAATTAATGCCTTCAACAACACGACTCAAACAAAAGGTGTCGAAAAACGGAACAAAAGTCATCATCAAATTTCAATTCAGATGTAGACTGTCGACACAGAAGGATTTGTAGAACATAATCCTCTGAGTGCAGCTCAGATCTGTCAAAGATTGGGGTTGCTCAGTCCAAGCGGTTGAATGTGTTTCGGGGACTTCACAGCTTCGTGTGGTTTGCAGACAGACTCTTCTCAGCACTGGAAACCCAGGCAAATGAACTTGAGACTGTTCCGTAACAAACTTTATCGGAACAGCTCACTGGGCAGCGCAAATTGAACCCTAAAAACACTTGTCATATTTAATATTTGCCAAGCTCATCATTTGAACGTATAATTGAAGGCTTATGATTGAAGAACCAAAAGACGGAGAAGCAGCGCTGATGGGAGGCTGGCAGCATGTGCGCGCTGCATCTCTGAGGACGTGCTCTCGTGTTTGACCTTCCATTAGTGCTCAGATGGTCGCTTTCTGCAGCACTAACAATGGTGATTGTTGAGTTTTCCGTACAGTTCTTCACTACCACACATGTGTTCAATTTTCGCAGATTTCTGAAGACATTTTCTGCACTTGTTTCTTTGCTACGTCTTGGTGTCAGTTCAAACCAGAACCTGAGTTCAGAATTTGTTTCGAAGTTGACCAGTGAGAAAGCCATGAGAGCTCAGACTACACAAGATCACAGAACATACAGCGCGCGACCGCTGGTTGATGCTGAAATCAATAATTTCTGAAAAACACAAAACGGAGTGGACCTCCTGTTTTGTGTCCGTGGGAGGTCCGATCCCAAAAGGGAACAAGTGGAAAATGACCACAATCAAATGTCAATTTCTGACCTGTCCTACATTTTTGGGAACAGACCCCCACCATCCCACTGTCTTCCTGAAATTCACGAACTGCAGGTTCCGTGCAGCGCTTCAACAATTGCGAGCCACCACACAAAAACGAACAAAACTACGACATCACACTGTGGACAGAAACATCGTGGCCGTCCTGTCAGTGACCTTCAAAGGGGTCACAAAATCGAGAACAAGAACACCTGTCAGTTAAACAACGCGCCGCGCCCAAAGAGCCCTGGCTACCTGCAAACTGGAGGTGGGTTCGCTGTTGATCTTACCCCTCCACCCGAATATTTCGCCGAGTTGTTTCAGTGAGAATTTTTCTTTTTTCAATATCATGACTGACTTTTGGTCCAAACTTTCGGAAACCCAGCATACCAAATCGATACAAACAGATCACCACCAAATTAATTGAAACTGCCCCTTGTGGCCACCTGTTCTTGCAGTTTGGCGCGCAAACACCATCAAGCGATTCTTTGCTTTGAGCATGAGATCTGATACAGCTCTGCAATCTGGGAGCAAACCGCACCATATGCCACACTGACTTGATCTGCCCGCTTCGCACAAATCAACCGTGACCAGCAACACTGGGAGTGGAGCCAAAATCAAAGCCATCAACACCTCAAGAGTCATGTTTGGCAAACATAATTAAATCTGTCGCATTACTGCTGGAAATAGGGTCAGGTCATTTCTTCGTAAAAGGCGCGAGTTGCTCCTCTCAGCGCATGGAGACACGCAAGTATTTCTGAGAGGGTGTATTTTTTTGTGGCACAAGGTCACAAACTCTCTTTTTTTTTGGGGGGGGGATGGGGTGCTGCAGGCGGGGGCATTCATTTGGATATCCTAGAGGGTCCGAATTTTCGCACAA
>JAAUXT010036741.1_pt1 | contig 32029 bp, 21 predicted proteins | sample 7278171 | NCBI WGS metagenome assembly JAAUXT01 (sample SAMN14350112, study PRJNA611818) | marine sediment metagenome | isolation source: surface marine sediment (1.8m) | place: French Polynesia: Moorea | collected 2018-08
ACTGCATGTTTTCAACTTACTCATGTATAAGATGCACCCCAAGTCCAGCTTTTACAAGCTATTTTTAAAATTCATCAACTTGACTCAAAATTACTCAAATTTAAATTTTTTACAGAATTATTATTTTTTACCCCAAATAATTCTTTCTACTCTTCCATAGTTTGTCTTTTATCTGTATCCCTCTTCAAGGTCTCAAATAGAACTTCTTCCTCTTCCAGCTCATGCCTTCAAAACTTATTTAGAGGTCATCAAAGAAAGAAGAATCTTCTTCACTCTACTAAATTGTTATATCTCCCTTTGTATTTCAAAAAATCTGAACATACTCATGTATAAGACGCACCCCTTCTTTTAATGCTTGATTTTGGGGCAAAAAAGTGCGTCTTATACACGAGACGGTACGGTAGATAGATAGATAGATTTGCTTGCACATCTTTGCGAGATGAATTCGATTCGCAGTGCAGAAATGCAACGTTCAGGGCTCTTCCTCCAGTGTGGCCTTCCTCTCTGCCAACTCGGACAGTTGTGTCGACTGGCCAGGCTGGTCAATGGTCTGACCCATTAGTCACTGCATGAAAGTACTCACCTCCATAAAAAGATCCATATCACTGAGAGAAACACAAAAATCCGCATCTGCAGACATTCTCACCAGGATCGGTGGGCTATCAGTTTCACAGGGACAGAGCCAAGTTTGTCCCAGCATCACTGCATCGATTTCTGTTCGCCTTGTGGGGAAACAGGAACAGAGAAAAGGACTGGTCTGTGCAGCCCTGATACTCGTGGGGTTCAAATCTTAAATTTGAAAGATTCATGTTGATATGTTGAACACAAATAACCCAAATTGCGTGCTGACCATCTGGTGCAAGACTCATTTCCCCACGTCATTGTTTCTAGGTTGATTGGGGCCCACTGGCCTCACTCCGGGATTCACTGGAGGTCTGTGTTTTGTTCTTTTGGTCCAGAAAGAGTCGTTTATTCCATCATGAAGACGGGTCAATTTGGCGTTCGCAAACAGCTCTTGGTGTTTGTGTCTTGGATGTTTCATTTGTCCAGAGACGTTGTGAGTTGGGTGTAAAATACGACGTGTATTGTCATGAGGGTTGGTGATGGCTGTTTGAGCGAAGGCGATTTGACGGACCCAGTTCCTCTCCACGCTGTGTTTCGTTGACTCTGCAGAGTTTTGCGGTCAACAAGCGCCATCCATGCAATTGTGTTCAATCGCAGCTGCTCGTACCTCCAGGTTCCAGGCAAACTGAATGGAGCTGCAGCCCAACACTCAAACATTGGATCAGTATCCGCTCCGCTGAGACGGCGCGGCAGGGACATGCGTCAGATTTTCAAACCAACTCTGTTTCAAACAAGCAACCGGCTGCATTTCAGCCTGGCAGCATGAATTCACAAATCGCCGAATGTTCCGGCCACAGGATTTCAGGCAAAGTGTGATTCAACGGCTTCGGTCACTTTTTTGTTTGAAGAGATTCGATTGGACAGGAGCAATGTCCGCCCATGAAAGCACTTCAGTACCGGTCAGAAACAATTGAGTGTTTTGGCTCACAGCTCCCGTGGGGGTCTTTCCTTTCTGCTGGCGAGATTGCAACGAAATACACAGCTCGATGCAACTTGCGTCCCGTTTTATCGACAACCGCTTGGTTCAAGATACCCAAACCAAACAGATTTGACATCTTTGACGTCTTTCTCTCTGCTCTCAACAGGGACAAAGTCAGACAAACAAAAATTGACACGACACGCTGGAGCCGTTTTCATGTCTGGATTGAGCGGACTGCAGCTGTTCTGACGTCCACTCCGCAGAAACGAACTCGATATCCTTGTTGTTTCAGATTGCGGAAAGAGAGAGGACCCAAGGAGACCTGAGGCCACACGTGTCTGCCTTACGAAGTGGAGAAACACCCTCTGTCTCATTGTGGCCGTGAAGGGCGAATTTGTGCATCTCAAACTCCAACAGCTCCACGAGAATTGCTCGGGGTGTGGACAATCGCAGCCTCTTGTGCAAACACAGAAGCTTTGGCGGTGCACATTTCAAAGCAAATTGCAAAGACGCATCATCTCACCAATATCCAAATCGATTTCAGTACTCTGTGCAGACAAACGCCTTCAGATCCATCGTTCAAACTGAGAACGCGGGATCTTGTTGAGAATGAGGACAATACTTTGACGAGAGACGGTCAAGTGCACAAATTTGCTCTGGGCTCCAGGATTCCGCCCTCGACAAAAGCAACGGAATCTGAAACCCACATCGCTTCACCTTGAACAAAGCCGCCTTGGGCCGGAGAGGTCTTCATTTCAAACCAGTCCAGGCCACACTGTGCGAAATGCTCTCAGCTTGTCAGAGTCTTGACAAACACAAATGCTCAATCCGGAAGGGCGTTTTGGTGGAAGATCAAAGTGAGAGCAGAATTTATGTAAAACTGCACAGAGTTGTTTTTGCCCAGCGCTTTGAGGGTTTGGGATCCCAAGCTGCCGCCACATCCGGCTCTGGAGACCGAAGTGACTTTCAGTCGTGACGAAGTTTTCGGCTCAGTTGTGTCCCGCGTGACATGAGAAACAAATGCAGACCTTTCTGGGTGGAGGTGAAGCAAAATTAGCCACGACTTTTTGTTCTGTCAGTGGCTTCGTGGCGGCGTCTGAGCAAGTGATGTTTGGGGACCAGAGTGAGAACTGAGCTGAGTCGACTCGAAGTTGTAATGACAGGGCGTCGTGTTTTGTCACCCTGGCCAGCATTTCTGCGCAAAACATGTTCGCATGTGCATCACCAAAGGTCTGTCGTTGCAGGTGCCGTTCTGACAGTGGCGGAAACACTGCGACAATCGCGCACGGGTTTGGCGGCAACATGCCCCATGCAGGAAGCGCTCATCGAACAGATTGAAACAAGGCAAAAACTGTTCTGCAGTTCCCGTTGTCGGCTTTGTGGCACGTCACGCACACGTTTCACAATCTCATTTGCGCACGAATTTGTCATTTGAAGGAAATTACGTTGTCTAATTACCCAAGATGTCGAATTTTCTGAATCACACGAAAATTGACACAGGAAGTGAGCACGAGGTGGCAGAAATTTTCAAAACTGAACACACTGATTGCCACGATTCACGAGTGGAATGAAGTGATTTCCTTCACAAACGGGGACCTTTGGCCAGTAAAACAGCGTATCAGCGTGTACTGTTCTGAGTGAGTATCCAAGGATCATTTGGTACACCCGAACCATTGGAGCTCAGTCAAATTCGGCCCGTGGTTTTCTTCAAGCAAGTGAGTTCGCGTACTTCTGTCGGTCTACTTTGCATTTCAAAGAGAAGGATCAGCGAGTCTGGGCGTTCCGCTGTTGAGATATGTCCTTTGCTGCAACGAAACACAACCTGCTGTCATGTCTGTCGTGTCTTCCTGTTGTGTTCCAGACAACTTGTCGACAAGAGCGATGTCACCATTCCGCGTGCCTTCTGTTTCTCTCCGCGTATGCATGACAATTTTCCTCTTGACACGGTTGGACTCATGCCATGGAGCAGTCCTGATGATTCGGTGAGCGCACACGTGGGTGGATTCGCAAGTCCTTGAGCTGCAGTGGATCAAACTACAATGTCCCTTGGTCGGAATTCCCATTTTTCACTCCTCCTTATTTTGTCCCCCGAGTCCCCAGAACCTCCGAGCGGCTGCCCAGTAATTTCCATAAATTTCAGTCAGGATGCAACGTGATTGCCCCAAACAGGAAGAAATCCAACCGGGGACAATTGGCTGTAATTTCAGTGGTTATTTTTCAGAAACAAAGGGTATTGCTGCTTCGCTCGTTTGGAGCTATTTTGAGATCTTGACAGCCCGATGATGGCGGCTGGGGGGATTTTTTTTTAATTTTTGGAACAGGAAACTTCTTCCCGATTTCTGAGTGAATACAGGGAAAATGAAATCAACGGTGGTTTCCATACCAAAAGAGGCCCAGCGTAATTTACTGATTGCAGGAAGTTCTCAATGATCTTTGCCTTCCTCAGCTAGCAGAAAGTTGTGCAGTGTTCCCAATTACTCTCGTTTTGCTTGGATCTTTTCGAGCAGCCATTGTTGAGCAGCGGAGAGGCCGTGACAATAGATCAGTCGCATCGGAGCGTGAGCGCGCAAATGCGCCAGTGCGTGTGATGCAGGAAGTTTTGTGGAACCTCAAAGCGGAGACGGAGCCGAATCCATCCCGCTCCAGGGTCGGCTGAATGGGGACCGAAGCTCAATCTCGAGACTTTGAATGAAAGCTCTAAAACAGTTTGTGAACAAGGCCAGGGAAAAGCCAATTATCAGAAGATTTTCTCAGAAACGTTGACGAAGACTGCAACTTACACCGCCCACACAAGCGATTCGCTGACCTGGCTGCGATTTTGAAGGATGTGAGAGAATCTGGTGGCAGTTGAATCGAAGTTGCTCCCCAAGAATAATTTCAACCTTGACCGTATCAAATATGAAAGTCAACGTGAAATCCTCGTGAGATCAGCCTCTCCCTCCAACAGGTGTCCGACCAAGCGTCAGAGAGGGTCCTGACCTCGGTCTTCGCCAGAATGTGACTTGCTTGGAGGCACAAAAATTCGGAAAAGAGAATGTTGACACGCGTGTTTTTAGCCGGTCAGGTGTTTGAGAGCTTTCCAAATGCGAAGAATTTGAGGGGGTCTCGCCACCCCCTTGGATTCATTCTCGAGAGCTTTCCACTCCGCCTGCCGCTCTTGATTAGAACGCCACACGTCGGAGGAAGTGAGACAGACGCCGGTCTGGCCACCAGCAATAGCAGACTGCAGCACCACACACAACTGATTGCTTCAAATCAGCTCTGCATGCAGACAACATTGCTCTGTGAAAACCATGGAACAACAACAGCAGGAACTGACTACATCTGCAGAACACACAGGTTCATTTTGTGGCAATCTTTCTAGTGGTCGAGGCCCGTGACACATCCAGGACAGTTAATCACGTGTTTTGCCGATCAGGTGCACACGAACGGGTTCACTCACACCGAGGAAGGAGTTCGTTTCAGCAGAAAGTGACCCAGCAAAAACGACAAGCATTCAAGAATCAGGATTCGGTTTGAAAATCCATCTCCCGTCCCTGTTGTCTTGATCTCCCGTCCCTGGATTCCTAAGTGGTGGGCTCACTCAGCTCCACCCATCTCAACAAGGCGATGGTTGGAGCAGGTTCCTCGCGTTCCTCAAACTCTACATCTTTTTGCACTGGTGAGAACAGGAAAAGGCGCACTCACGAGCCGTCAGTCTCAGCGCTGGTCTGACAGTGTTGGGGGCTGCGGAGTCGCGTCGCAGATGAGCGGTGGATGATTAGCGCGTCCGGAGTCAGCGCTGCTCAGCCGTGAGCCGCATCGTAACAGCCAAACTCGCAACGTTCCCAGATGACGGGTGCGGCGACTGTGGGGCCGGGGTGATGTGGAGATGCCTTGTGTACCAGAAGTCAGTGCAGGGTTTATATGCAGTAAGCCCTCGCTGCAGTACTGCCACTGAAAGATTTGAGCTTCTGATGTGTGACTTTCAATCCACGGACAAGTGCGACAAAGTCATGATCACCGCCAAAATTGGTGGCGGACAACCACGCCACATTTGAGCAAATACCGATCCAGGCCGAAGAAAAATGCAAGCAACCCTCTTTCTTAGTTTTCACTGAATCTGTCTCTGTTGTTCACACAAATATGGCAGGACTAAATCTGGGTCTGACCATGGAGATCTGCAGGACTAATCGTCACAGAAAACCTCCGCTCAGCCGACTTCATCCTCGACTCCCATACATCGTTGCTCGACTCGAAGCAAACGGATTACTGCCCCACGTCCCCTCCACTGAGCTCTGTTCTTGAGGCGATGGTCTCCACGGAAGATGCTGGGCCTCTCAGACACAGGGCGTCCTGACCGGGGACGAACTACAACAAATTCCAAGTGCACCTCACAAGAGGAGCCGAGGAGCCTGCGTGGTGGGGACCTTCTTGGCGGATCAAGTCGTCAGTGCTGCGCCCAGACTGCCGCGCACAACCACAAGAAACAGGTCCCACTGAGCTGTCAGAGTGGTCACCCCCTCCCAAGAAATCTTACCCAGTTTCAATCGGTCGGTTGTCCTTGACTGAGACACAAACTATTTCACCAACACAATTCTCGCCAAGCTGCAACGCCCAGCTTGTGTTGACTGAAGGTAATGTATCACAGGCCGTCTGGCTGTGATCACAGGTTCGCAAACAAAGTCGGATTGCTGGGCAAACAACGGACACCCGAGACGGAACCTTGCAGAAAGGAAGTTGATGCAGGTTCTTTGTCATATCAGCAGGAACGTTCTGCGAGTGTTCACTCCTGCCTGCATACTCACACAGGAAGTGTGTTCACATGCCAGAGCGCACGTCAGACCTCTCGTCATATGTGCCAAAACCGAGGAACTACATTCCATATACTTCATCTTCACGAAACAAAAAGTGTTGTTTGACAAAGTTTCTGGTGGAAATGTTTCTTTTCTGAGCAGATCCTGTTTGTTTCTGGCGCCAGGATTTCTCCCAAACCGTTGTTCCGTATTTGACACAGATGGACACAGACGGATACGTCCTCGAACGAAGACAAACAGTGAGTTTTGGTTCTCACGAAGAGATTGTTGATTCACATTTGTCATCAAGGAAACACATAAAACAACTCAAGAAGTTTCACTGAAGCATACTCTGGACTTTTCAAAGCTTCTGTTGGATTTTTCATGATAATCGTGCCTTCACGACGTTGCAGCTCTGAATCTGGCACGATCTCCTTCAGAATCTCAAAACCAACGTTGGTGTGATGTTTTCAATATCCGCTCGCATTTTCCGAAACACAGTGACGTCTTTCTGACCCACCACGGGGACTGAACGTTGTTCTCGGATCGTTTGTGTGTTTTTTTTTCTGAAAAACGTTTCATGCGAAGTAATTTTGCCAGTTACCATGCAGAGAAAATCAAATCAGGCACATTTTAAATTTCTCATTTTGACTCGTCCGACAAGACTTTTTGCCCAATTGAAATTGTGCACTTTTTCTGTGATCTAATTTTGAAGTAGTGTTTTAAAAACATGAGGTTTTAATGAAAACAATTGAAACATTTTGAAAGTTTGAAGCGTTGCCAAAGTGGATTTCTACAGCTTGAGAAAAGTGACACCACAGCAATTTAAAACAAAGTGCTCTGCATCTGAAAAGACGGATCTCATCTGCACATACCAGTTTGTGCCTCTTCCGTGCACCTCAACATCACTTCAACAGGATGTAAGACGCAGAAATGCGTGTCGAGCACGCTGACGGACAGTTCCAGTGATTGGGGCTGGTGTACAATGAGGGTATCAGCAAAGGGCAACAATCCGTCAGCTCCACAACTGCAAAGCGACGTAAAGCTGAAAAATACGAAATCACACCAACTGCGCAATCTTCTCACCGGCACACGGCAATGGACTCAGGGCCAATTGACCACGATCTGAGAAAACAACTTCTTTCCACAAGCATCAGGTTTCTCTGCTTTTTTCCAGCACAAATAAAGTTTCTGTTCTCGTGGTGGAGCTCAAACCACCTTCAGTCAACCAGAAGCAATGAATCTTTCATTGCCAGACACCCCAACCCGAGGAGACATGGGTGTCTGACCATTTTGGGTTCAACCCAAAACTGGGAGACAAAGGTGCCTGGCCATTTTGAATTGAATCTGAAACAACCAAGACCTCACCAAGGCTCAGAGTGGCATTTCAAGGGGTACCTGGCCATTTCAAATGAGACCTGACACCAAGAGACCACGGGGCCTGGCCACTGTACTTTGGACCTCAGGCAAGTGTCTATTCGCTGCAGGACTCACCCAGAAATGGCCAGGCAGTTTCAAAGGGGTCCAAGTGACATTTCGGAGGGCCGAGCCCCCTCACTCTCCCTTACCTTGATCCACAGTCACACAACACGAAACAAACACGAAAGATGCAAACGAATATAAACTTTGGAACACATTTCACAGGAGTATCCAAGTTCAAACGCAGCAATTACGGCACAAGTGGCTGAGATGCGCAATATTGTGATCAAAGCGGGTGTTCCCCGCCTCACCTGTTGCCACCTGCGCGTTTCGCGTCTGAGAAGGCGCTCGGCTCCGGTGGGAACTGCGCAGCCGCACACACTGCACACACTACAGGCGGCTCGAGTCCCCCTCCAGACGAACACTTCCTCCCACACACATCAACCCGCTTTCACGAGGCTTCCTGCGTCTGTGCGAGATTTCCGTCTGATTTGCACCACTTTACAAATCTGCGTTCAAAGCACAGAGATGAGAGACGCCTTCCACCCCATTACTCGATGAACGATCAGATCCCCGCGGATCAGCGAAAGGAAAGCGGGAATGTGAAAGACTGAACAAACTGAATTCATCGGGAACACGTGCAAAATGAATCAGGAGTGATGTCGCGCTGCAGACATCAGCTGCAGTTGAGGCTCTCAGTTTGCCGGTGTCAGTCTCACAGTGATCCAGATTGTCTCACAGAGCAACGTGTATCCGGCTGTGGAAGTTCAGGTTTCGCTCATCACAGCCGTTTTCGAGAGTTTTCTCACCCGTAGCTGTGAATGTGCTACCGAAATGCTTGTTTCATGGGGAAATGGCAGTGCAAGAGTGAAGCAGATCTCCCCATTTGCAGATTGCTCATTTCACAAATATCGTGCTTATCGCTCAGGTCTAAAGGAGGATCCCGCAGCCGGACCTTCAAACGAATCCAGGGTTTGAGATAAGAAGAAGGACACCAGAGGCAAATACAACCTTGAAAGTGGAAGAATAAGAAAATGAAAGATTTTTTCCTGTTTGGTGCAACATTGACAGAACAAATTTCGGAAGTCTGGGGAGTCTGAGGAGAAAAGCTCGTGGCCCATTGTATTCGCTGTGCAGCTCGACTCCAAAAACACTGCAGGTTGAGTCACGCACCACTCACTTGCACACTCTCGCCACCCTCATATTCGCAGTGCAGGCAAATCTGACTCCGTGCCGTACGAATTTGTGCAGTCCACAGCGTGCAGATTAATCAGATGAGTGAGTGACACCAGGAGCCTGAACTGTGTTTTCATTGCCAACAGTGCAGCACGGACCTGGTGTTGACGTTGGGCTGGTGCGCCATCGAACGCCGCCAACGTGTCTCGCAAACCGTCCTGCACCAATGGACAGCCAACAGAAGTTGCGGATTTATTGCTTGAAAAGACTCCTGGGGTCTCAGTTCCCGGATCCTGCTCTGAATCTGCCTCCAGCTGGTTGTGTACAGCACCGTGGCTGATTAGCGCACAAGACGCTGTCGTTGTCCCTGATTGCAGCTGTAAACACACAACGAGGCCACGGCGGAGTGGGGGGGTTCCGAGAAAAGGGGCAGGGGCGGCGGAAGGGAGGACGACCAGGACGGATCAAAAAGGACTTCAGAAGCAAACATCCGGCCCCAGCAGGAAGATGCGTGTGGCCATCCACGCACTTTTGACAGCTTCTGGGTCTGATGTGTCCAGCATAATTCTCACGCACGAGAAGTTGTGGTGAGCAAGGCGGGTCTAAATAATTGGGACCCATTCTCTCCTGCGGAAACTTGTCGACCTGCCCTGGCTCTGTCAGCATTGGTGTCAGGTCTGTGAAGATGTTGCGGAAGCAAATCCAGGGCGGATCCAGCGGACCCAAGCGACCCAAGCGACAGACCCCTGACATCTGAAACAATCACTCGATCTGAATCGTCAGGCGCCCACTTTGTATTTCTGTTGGATTTACCGTGAACACCCTTCTCCTCAAGCCTTCCTCCAAAACCTGAATCCGGCTTTGGCTTCGCTCCTCGCGTATCACAACTGTCACTCCACGCCGTCTTCAAGATTCTGAATCTGTCGCGACTCTGCTCCGCCGCAAGGACGAGACACGGAATTTCTCGTCTCGTCCTTGTCACACCGGATGACAGGGAAGGACTTGCTTTTTGTTGCTGATAATTGTGAATCACAAAATCCAATTCCCTTTCACAAACGAGCGTTTCTATGCAACACATCAACACCGCAGGTTGCTGTCAGCTTTGGGAATCAATATGACCTGAGATATTTGCGCACTTGAGCGTTTGAGAGTTCAAGGAGAGTGCAGGAGTGTGAAGGCACCGTCACGAATCACGCAGCGAACTTGTGAGTGGAAAGGAAGATCACTCAGAATGAAGCAAGAAATTCTGGGTTGATATTCCTCCCCGATTGTGTGGTTTTTGAATCTGAAGAACTTTGGAATCGGACGAGGAATTCATCTGAAAATCAACACACACACACACACACACACACACACACACACACACACACACACACACACACACACACACACACACACACAAGACCCCTCTTCAAATGAGCAATCGTCTTCATTGAGAGCACAAGGGGAAAGTTTCAGCAACGAGAAGCAGAGGAAACAGGCCCAAGTACATCAGAAGGAGGGCTTTGTTCAAGCGCAATTTGCCGAGATAGGTCTGCCTGTGTGCAATTTCGTGCCGTGTGTGTGCTTTCTTTCCGATAAAAATTACACAAAAGAAAACAGAAGTTACTTCAAAGTAAAACAGAACGAGCTTTGACCAAATGTTGTGCAGGAAAGCTCGACCTAGATTTCGGAAGACTGCGTAATAACTGAGATGTTTATGGAATTTTATTTCCAGGTTTTCATTCCCTAATGAAACCACGCCGGCAACATCCCGGATATTCCAGGCAGTTCTAATCAGCTTGCACGGAAAAGCAGCTTACACGCAGACACCGAGGCACTAAAAAGACCTGTTTTGGCCCGAACGGTCTCTTGAGGGTTTGCCCTGCACATCTGAGAGGTGAAAACACAGGATCTGCGTGGGTTCCAGTGCCTCATTTGCCAATTGGTAAGGAATTAAATGCTTGTTTTTGAAAACCCCAACACGAACACTCGTTTCAGTCTGTCTTGCGCTCGGTAAATCCGCACAGTTCGACAAAACAAGTTTACATTTCGGGTTTGGAACAAGTTTGCATTTCGGAATTGGAAAAGTCGAGTCAAGTGTCAGCATTTGTGGGCTCACACTGACCCTGATGCAACAGAGAGAATTATCCCATCTGCGTAAAACGGATGATCTTTGCTTCTCATGATGCATCAGCAAAAAACTATTCACGAACGTCAAAAGAACCCACAAAAACTCACAAACACAGCACGCCTGTATTTTTTTGCCTCAATCTGATTTCGTCTTTTGTCATTGATCTGTGTCAATTGGCTTGCTCACGAACACAAACTGACGACTGTCCTGGGCCAACGAACATCTTTTCGGTGAACTACGCAGATCCAAGATCGAATGGGACAACCCAAGTCTGACCCTGTTGGGAACTGAACTCCGACTTCTGTGCTCAAAAATGTAAACGATTTTCACGTGCGGGGAAAACCGAGTTTCAAGGTTCAGGCCCCGACCCCTGGATCTCCTAGAGAAACGACACACTCTTCTCACGAACAGCAGCAGTTGCATTCCATGGAGCCTGTTGGGGTCCGTGTTATTGTCCAGCATGATACATCACGTTGGACTGCGTAGGATTTCTAACGTTCACACGTTTAGAGGAACACGACAGCGGGTCACTCCAGCACAGGAGATGAGCCTCCACAGTACGTGACAACAGCTGAAAGTTTCCCTTTCAAACAGTATCGTGTGTCGTGACAGTCTGACTCCAACTCAGGCTCAGACCCTGGATCTGCACCTGCACCTATAATGTGGCCCTAATGAAGGAACAGAGATGTACAACGTGGACGCGCTTGTTCGTTGAGGGAGCTACATTTGCTCTAAAAGCTCTTTTGTGGGGACAATAAATGAAGGACGGTGAAGAATAGAATGACAAACGCAAAATGTCGGCAACAATCCAAGACTAATCACTGCAATATTTTGCGCCAGGCACGAATCATGAAAGTTGATGCAAACAAAAAGAGACGTGAAACTCTCGGTGGAGAACACAAGTGACAGTCCCAACGAGTTGAGTAACAACGATTCATGGAGTGCACGCATGTTTCCATTTTGAATGCCATGCATTGCATTTCAACGTACATCTCACAAGAGACCCAGATCCACTTGCAACGTCTGCACAGCGGCAGTTCGCAAATCTGGATTGTACCGTCTGGACGCGTGCGGTGCACTCAAGTCTGGCGCTGCAAAGAATGTCAAATGCGGATTTCAACGCAGAAAGAGAGAACGATAAATGTTTTCACCTTGTTTCTTGCCTGCGTGACGGCCCAAAGTGGCTGTAATTTGTCATTCTGTGTCTGCCGAACTCAAAATATATAGCTGTGAAAGCCGACGTTTCCACAAAGGTACAAATGCTTCATCACAACAGCATCATCCTTTCTCCCATGTACGAATATCTTGGTCACCATGGTTCTCTTTTCTCGTGAGAGTCCAAACTGACCAAGAAAAGTCTGTACGATTCCTGCGATGGTCTCTTTGGAAAGTTTGAATGTCGATATATGCGTCGTGTTTGGAGAACAGTGCAATAACACTTTCAAGACACGTGGAAAACCCCTGGCATGTCCGGAGGGGTCAAAGGGTCCAGGTTTGTTTTCCCGACCCTTGTGCCTGAAAAGAGGGTGACTCCCTGGCAGACCTGCACAACAATCGTTGGTGTTCGTGCGTTTTCCTGTCGCCTGAAATTTTTGCGCCGAGACAAGATTCGACGCAGTGAGCCTGCGATGCAAGTGCAAAACGGCGACAGCTCTTCACGGTATGCATATCCATAAATCGCTTTCGAGGCGCAAGGACAGTCAAGGAAGAAACCACTTTCACCGAAACATGCACGGATGTCCACAATTATCCTGTGTGTGTCCCCACACTTGCAATTATTCATGGCAATCCTTCAGCGAGGCTGCAATTTCCACTCCCAACCCACACAGCACTCTCATTGTGAGTTGCGCAACGAGAAACAATTGCGTCGAAAAAAAGAACCTGAATTATGGGTAATCAAGGTTTCCAAACGCCAAACATTCTCTCCTCTGCAGCTGCACAGCAGGGGCTGGGTCAAGTCACGTAAATTCAGTGGCGCTCAACTGTCCTGCAGGTCTCAGAAGCCCAAACACTCAATTCTAACATCGGGCGCAAAGGACTTTGATACGTCTGTGTGAAACATTTTCCACCGTGAATAGTTGGCACGTTGGGCGCTGTTGACATGTTGACTTTACCAGCCGCAGGTTTTTGTATTCCATTTGGCCAACCTGCTTTCAGACACGTCTCGTTACTTTTCACGTGTTTCATAACATCCTGCATCTGGCAATCAAAACTCTCGCAGCATCATGCAAAATGCATGGAAAAGCGTCATTTAAACCCACAGCAATCAAATTAAGTTCCTTCTCAACAAACCCATTAAACCCCCGAGATAACAGAGTGGAATTTTTATTCGATTAGATTACTTTTTACCTCATTAGTGCACACACTTTAAATGGTGATTCTGTCAAGCGCTGAGCAGTGTTCGCAATGTGTTCCTCGCACCACAGATCAGGCATCTGACCCAAAAATTTGGGAGATGATCGCGTCTTTCCAGTTTCAAGAGAAAATGCACGCAACACACCAAGAAATTGCGTTGACCCAGTCTGGGTCAACGCAATTTCTTGGTGTTCTTTGACGCGGGCATCTTCTCTTTCAAGACATTTTGGGCTTTTTTTGTTTGCTCGAGCTTTATTTACTATTTCCGACGTACATTGAAAACCGTCCGTCAGGTAGACCTGCCGTCATTTTGAGCTTGACAGACGTGTCAGAACTGCAGCGGACTTTCTCGTCTTGGATCGTGAAGTCGGGATCCCACAGCCAAATTTTGCCGTGCCGAGGTCTTGTTTAACCTTCACGCTGACGGAAACGCGTGCTGCTCTCCGTTTTCCGGAGCATTCCCACCCAAAGCGGCCTGCTAGTGGCCGGAACCTCATCAGCGTCGCTCTGTGATCAGCATTTCCCGCCACCAGGGGAGAGGCATGCAAAGTTCCCCCGGTTCGCACACTTCTCACGTCGCGGATACATTTGACAAAACAGCACTAAATCTTCTGTGTCCTTTTGTCTTGCGGACACTTCCGAACAACAGTGCACAAGGTGAATTTTAAATGCTTTTTCAAGGCCGCCAGCTGCTGTACAGCTGCGACCTCAACAGAAAGCGGAACTTGGCTGCCACTGTTGTTCAGCGCCTTCTGAGCCCATCGGCGCGCCCTGTCTCTCGCGCGGATACAACAGGAAATGTCTGGCGACGCGCGAACATCACTTGAGGCTTCATCCAATCTCCGGACCTGACATTCATTAACACTGTGCCGATAATTCTCTTGTCACCACCTGCCCTTCTGACCTTGTAAAGGACTGATGAAGACAATGACGTGCTGGAAGCTAATTTCATTTGAGCTCCAACGACCAGTGCAAATTTTCTCATTCAGCCGGTTCCATGAAAGGAACAGACGGAACAGATTCAAAAGCATTTGAAATGCACTGGAGGAAAGATCTCTGGCTTCATGAATACAAACACGTGTTCTTCACAGGCATCGTTTGGGCACTTCTTCCTGGAACTATGTGTGTTGAATTTTCGAAGCCTCCGACTGGCCTGCTGTTCTCTTTGAAAGTCTTTGAACCTGCATTCATGTGGTAAAATATGGGCGTTGCGTACAACACAGTGCGCCTGCTTTGTCGGGGCGTCACACCGGACACTGAACGTTCTTCAACGTGTAATGAAGGATCGAGACCAGGGCGGAGGTGCCGCTGCGCATCATGCCCCAATGCGCACGGGTCTCTCAGCCACCCTGCTTCGGGTCACTTCGGTTTTCTGCCAATTGCCACACGTCCTCAGTCGCTCCTCACCCAGGGACGGAGCTTCAACGCGTCAGTGCGCTCCGGCGGCGTGCTGCTGCGATTTAATTATCGCTCAATCGGCTCAGACGCGTCGTAAATACGAAGCCACGAGCAGCGAGAATCTTGTGCACTGAATTGTTCTTCGTTCTGGTGCGGCGCTCATGATGTTCTCAAACAACAGAACTCCTCGTTTATACAAGTGCCATGACACGGTGCAGTGTCGTTTCAAACTCGTTGTACATCACGACTGAAGTCACATCCGAACCAAACCCACACGTACGCTTTCTGATTGAGTGGAGTGACGGATCGTGTCACAGTTGGACTCGGCTGACTCACGGTGCACGGCGGGCTCGACTTTCCGATCTTCCTCTGAGCACTGTCCAGTACACCCCCCCGTCCCGCGACATGGTGCGTATGAGAGGAATGCATCCACACGGATCTCAGAGACACCACAAAGGAAACATAAGTGCATTCAATTTCTTTTCGCACCCCGCAGGATCACACCAAAGCACGCTCTCGGGAAACTTGTGTCCCAGAGGCCCATACAAACTGAGACGTCCTGCGTGGGTCTTTGTCCCTGCTGTGCAGAAGAAAACAAACTGCACTTGCAACAGAGAGGACGAGGGAAGATTATCCGCACAATATTGTTCCGGGGGGTGGCCGTTCACTTGACATTGAAATGGACGCGTTGGCTGTTCACGCCTTGGTCATTTCCGCAAGTTTGTCCTGTGCACCCAACCTCTCCATCTGGGGCACATGGAGTACGCTCCTGTGGTACAGAATTTCCACGACAAACGAACGTGCCTTGCTGCAGCAGGGATGGCGCTGGGGTTGTTTCACTGAACACCTCCGAGCCAAGCCAACAATCTCGCAGTTATTCAGCTTAATGGCTGCGTAGAATAATTGGATGAGAGTTCACAGAGATTGCTGTCGGTGCTGGAAGGTGCTTCGCGTGATACAATTACAAACCGGAGTCTTGTGGGCCTCAGAAACATCCTTCAAACCATCTGATACCATCTGATGTGCAGATTTTGATGTTGCAAACGGTTGAATGATCCAGGATGATGTCAGTGGAGCCTTGAAAAACAGGGAGTTGACCCGACTGCAAACACACCGCAACAAGCCTCTTTTGATCCCAATGTTCAGGCTGAGTACAGGGCAACTTTGGTGGACAAACAGAGCGGGTGTTGTTTGCAAACTGAAGTTGTACTTCAGGACCTCGACTGTTCGCCGACGGTTGTCATACTGGCTTGAGGTACAAACCAAACCCCTGAATCCACACCTTCACAGAGTTTTTCCCTTCCATCACTTTCCCTCTGTCTGCTTTGGCTCCCAATTTCAGGGCAACATACAGTAAGAAGCTTTGTCAGTCACAAGCAGATGTCAACGTAATGTTCCGATCGACACATCCGTTTGATGTCGGCTTTCGTCAGATTCCTCTGTCTGCAAATTGCGCCAACAGCGTCGTCTACTCGAGCCATGAAAGTCTTCCCCGCGGCGCAGGCTCCAGCTTCAGGTGGAAACATCAGGCAACCGACACTCGCGTCAGTTTTCCTGGCGTTGTGCACGTGAGCGAACCCGTGTGCGCCTGTTGAACAATGCCAGATCAAATCGAAAGGAGGTTTGACTTTGCTTTTTGCTTCTACACACTGTACGTGCTCCTGGGTGCAGCCTCGGATCCACCTGTTCGCCTGGGGCGGAGACGCGGCAACGCTGAGAGGCCGTCGCGCCGCGGCCGCGCGATCGAGAGCTGAGTAAACGCATTAACGAGCAACGCGCATTAGCCGATAACCGGATTGTAGCTAATGGGCGACCGTGCCACATGAAAGCGACGGATGCGACGGAATCCAGCAACACCGACACTCGCGGATGGGGATCAGTGCGGAAAGCGCGTCTGAAGAGTGAAGGCGGTGCTCAAAGGGCAACTTGACCCCAGATTCTCTGCCGCAAGAGGGGCCCCGTTTGCGGACACAAAAAATACGCGCTGTCATGGATCTCTCTGTGGTCTCTCTCTCTCTCTCTCTCTTTTGTTCTATCTTCCTGCTGGTCCCTGGTTCAAGGGGATCTCAAAACGAACCAAGCAGCAGACAGAGTGACCACCTCATTGCACCTTGTGCATGAGCACGTGACATGGAGACTGAGTTGCTGAGTTGGTAATGATCATGTTTGCAGCAGTGTTCGTTCACAGTTCTCTCACTCCTGTGAGAGCAACAAGTTCAGCAGATCCAGAAGCGGAGAACGTGTGAAAGCACAGTACGCCCAAAAATAGGGTGATTTATGAAACCAAAGCGAGTCTGTGATTGAGGTGGGACCCGAGCTGACGCCAGGCCAGGTTAAAATGGAGCCCAGCATGCAACTTGCAACAGACAAAAAACAAACGCCAGGCAAGAGGGAATCAGACAGGGCACAAAAAGGGACAAGAGATTTGGGCAAGGTGACTGGGGTGAATCAAGGATGTCCAGATCAGAGCCCCAGCCTCCCTTGGAGCTGAGGTCATGGTCCCTTCAATCGGTTGAACAGCTCGTATCGTGCAAAACCCTTTGAAGTTGGGAACTTACACAAAGGGAATGGTGCAAACTGCACCATCCGATGTGGCGACTTTTTCGCTGTTGGTCTGCAAAAAGAGCTCATTCTGAGCTACCTCCAAGGGTCCTCCAGACACTTGTTCTCATTCCAACTTCAAAGCGTTTGTGGCTTCCCTTCTCTTGCCCTTCTGTTCCTTCCCCTACTCCCTGGTTTGTTTTGTCATGCCCAAGCAGGGCAGGGTGATGCACAGCAATTTCATTTTGTTGGTTCTCAAGCTGAGTCAAGTGCGGGTCCCTCTCGACTCTGTGGAGCGCACTCAGCCCGCTCCCTCCTCACCTTGAGCTAATTTTACTGGACTCCGGGGGCCTCTCAACTGTTTTCACATTCATTATACCGCCCCTCGAGTGATTTCGAACTGCTTTATTGGTTCCTGGGGGGCACCTGAGAACTGAGAGGCTAAGCTTTGCTCATAAGTGAGAGATTATTGAGACTTTCCGTGGAAACAGCGCTCGTATCTCCCGGGAAGAGTTTTCAGCGCTGTCTGCAAACAACATCCACTTGGGTGAGAGTCCTTTGGGTTCTCAGAGAGCGAAAGCGAAAGGATGCCTCAGAAGCGGAGTCTGGTGTTCAAACGTCCATCGGCTGATTGACTACAGAAGATTCCTTGTGGCAGGAGCGGACCGGAGACTCTCCATTCACGTGAGACTCAAAACAGCGATCAAACAGAGACAAAAGCCCAAAGAGATGCAGTAGTGACTCCCCGCTGGATCTGCCCGGCAGCACCACTGCGTTCTCTCATGCCTTTTTCTGTGAATGCACCTGAGGCGAGATGAACGATGTCGCACAAAGTGGTTTTTACACTGATGAACGTCACTGGGTTGGTGGTGTCGGAGATAGCACAATGCTGTCTCCCGAAATGACACCGATTCTCTTCATCCTCGCGGCACCATTCCCCCCGTTAACTTTACGCGGAGCGTGATGCAGAGACATAAAATCGCCCAAGTGATGCCGAACAACTGTGAAAATCACTTTGGATTGCGCCCAGCGGGACGTGATCGCAATCGCTGCGGCTGCGGGACACTGCAGTTCGAGTGCAGTTCAAACAAACACGTCCAACAAAGGTGCGCCACTTAGCAAGAACCAAGAGCTTCACCCAGAGCGGTGAAATTGACCATCGACCCTGTGTGTCTGTGTGCCCGTCTGCAAACCTTGATGCCAGGGTCTCTATCTCTCGGGACGACTGTGAGCTATTTCGTGGTTTTGTTTTTTAATGGACTGGTGCTCTGTGCTGGAAGTGGACTCCCGGAAGAGGAGGCAGTGGGTTAAAAGCGTCCATCTACTCCCCTAGGAATCAATGGGTGCATCCAAAGTGAGTCCACCGGGGAAACCAGGGTAACTAGTGAAAACAAGCTGTGCGTCGATCCAGAGCACACATCGCGACACCCATCCGTAGATTACCCTGGGACAACACACTGCAAATCCTAGAGTCAAGCTCTTTTCAGCAGACACTTGGTTTGGTTCTGCCTCACTGACTGAGTACTGTGTGCACAGATCTGCAAATCTGCAGTGCAATAACCCGACACTTCGAACCAACGTTGCACATCTAAGATCCTCCTCCGGTTCTCTGGAGATCATTTCAATGCGTCCGCAGGGACAAGGGGCTTCGAAATTTCTGTCCACGTTTCGGTCACTCTTTGATCTGTCCACGACACACGTCAATGAACAGAGCAGAGAAGACGACCAACTGTGAACAATGTGCATATTGGGTTTCGTGGTTGGTTTGGTGACGGATGAGGGTGCAGGGTGCAGAGAACAAATACGTCAGCAGAACGTACAAAGTTGGCCACACTCAAAGGGGTTGAAACAATCTGGTCACTTGCACGTTAATTCAGCGTCTGAAAAGAACCAAAGGTTGGCTCTGAACGCAACTGTGTGTTGAGTGAGACCCTGGATCCTTCCCGTCCTTGTCATTTCCAACACAACACAAACTGCGGATGCGGTTTTGAGAGCAACAAAACGGCTTGAAAATGTGCTGATTGGTGGTGGCCATTGGGAATACCTGTGAAGTGACGGTTTGTGCGAACACAGGCGGCAGTTTGAAGCATGGGACGAGAAAAAGGACCCATTCTGCGGTGGTGTTCACTTTTCACCGAATCACGAGTGGCTTTTCAAACAGTTTGTCTTGACGTTGAATTGCTTTCACCAAAATGCAAAACGGAGCTTTCCCTCCTGTCACTGAAAGTGGTTGAGTAAACACCCACGTCTATTTCTTCAAACACACGTCCTGCATTGGAATGACACTTGTCCTGCAGGTCAGGGTGCGCGTTGTCTTCCTGAATCCGCTACACAGACCTGTCGGAGAAGCGTGTTCTATCCTGCGCCAACAGAGCAAACACTCTGTCGGAAAGCAGCACAGTTTACAGGAAACAAGCGTCAGAGTCCGGACGCGAATTCTGCACGCACGAACTGTTGCTTCGGAACTTGACCCGAGGGTTTTGTCGAAGGTGTCTTTTCTGCCCTTCCCTCAAACCCTCGTGCCAAAAAATATCCTGATGCTGGAACTGCACAACAAATAATCGGAATCTGGCTCAATTCAGATTCCTTACAGCTGTCACAGTCAAAGGTACGTGGACAATTCTTTCCCTGTGGAGTGGAGCGGCGTCTGTATGTTGAAGTTGTCACATTTGGGAGACCTCCGTGTGACTCGACCACGAGCTGGAGTGCACTGCTGTGAACAGTGAGACAACGGGGCTGCAGCCCTTCTGAGCAACGCTTCTGCAGTTTTCCTTGGCCAAAGTCATCTTGTACAGCAACAGGCGGCTCGATACAACACATCTGAGTTGGAATCCCTTTCACAGCGCGTCCCACGAAAAGAGCAGTTGCTCTTCTTGCTGAGAAGTTGACAGTATGATTGGCTTGCTCACTCCACTCCCATGAGTGAGGAACTGGATCTGTATTGAGTGGGAACAAACCTGGATCCCCTTCACGGGGCTGTCCGAGGGGAGCCTCAGATTTCTGCTGGTGAAGGTTGATATGAATTTATATCCTGCGGTCTCTGCCGCGGCAGTTCTGTCAGCACAAGGACCCGACTCCTGCCATAAATTGGGCTGTTGTTGTGGCGCGGGCGGCCTTGGTCTCGGCGTACGAGTACGAGGCGGATGCGGCTCCTCGAGTCGCCCCGAAGGCCGATCCCAGGGGACACAGCTTGAAAAAAAAACAACATCTACGTACACAAGGGAGACACAGCTCGTCAATGGTAGGGAGCGAAGAGTGTTGGAACACAGGCGTGTTGGAAGCAATTGGATCTGCTCGTTCTTCTGCAGACTCTGGAAGTCAGATCGTGAACACTTCTGCCTCCACCCCACCAAACCTGTCCTGAGCTCAGACCGTTGTCCAGCAACTCCTTGTGAACTAAGCGAGGACCTTCTAGGTCCCACAGGAAAGTGCTGAAATGGAAAGACAATGACTGAAAAACCCACACAAGACACTGTTCAATCATCGAAAGACAAGCCTTGGTGCGAGAGTAAGATGCAGAAAATGGAACAGAATCAAGGTGACAATCTTTCCTGAACACATGGACAGAAACTGCAAATTTGAAACAAACATACAACAAAATCGCAGAAACAAAAGCTCGTGGAACACATGATTATCACGATGACCACACAAATCTCTGGTATTTTCTTCCCTGAAAAATCTTTGAAAAATCCAAAGGAATGCCAAAACAACGTGGGTTTATTGTCTCTCTGGCTGTGCACGTTCATGCGTTCAATTTCACAGTCACCATTCCGAGACACAAAAAACAGCAACTCAGATCTCTTTTCTTCACTCCGGCGATCAGTTTACTCCAGAATCTTTGTTCCACCGAAATTGCCTGGATATTTCTTTCAATTTTCTTTCCACAAGACACCAAAATGCAATTTGAAAGACAATGTACACGTTACGGCCAATTAGGCCCCGTTTTTAAGTTTGTTCCCACGTTTTCTTCGCTTCATTTTCAGAGAAAAACGAAGTAAAGAGGAGCGCTCCAGCTGCAGCCAGAGACGCCCCTGGTTCACATCGAACAGCGATGAGTAGGTTGGACAGTGTACCCCTCAGCGAAAAACGAACCTTCACACGTCATGGAAAGAGATCTCAGCCTCTGTCTGTGGTGTTGGGCTGCGAAAAGGCACGAAGTCCGGAAGTCCCTTTGTGTAACACACTCCTTGGTAACAAGCGCTTTGTTTGAAAGTCATCCGACGAAACAATACCTGCTTCTTGTGAACAACTTGACAGCGTTTCAAACGACGATGAGTCGAGGGAACGAGCCACCCAGCGGATCCAGCGACGGGACTTGGCTGGAGATCCAGGACAAAAGAACATGTGCCGCACCGGATCTCGTACAGTATGTCAGGCTGTACGAGTATGTCTGAGTTGAATGCCATCAGTTCCCTGTTGAACTGACCCACAGATAAGAACGGTCCCACCAGAGTGGATCTGAATGGGTTTATTACAGGTGTGTGGAACACGGTGAGAAAGGAGCAAATTGCCCGAGTGGAGTCGGGAACAACGCTCAGAGAGGGTAATGCAGATCTGTGAGTGGAGAACAAGCATGTCTGAGTGCCCCAAGCCCGCGTCCCGGGAAATCCCTCCTTCTGAGAGTCTGAGAGTCTCGCAGAAGCAGGAAGTGGATCGAGCTCATCAGCGAATTATGGTTCATGAAGGATGGCGAGAAATGAGGGTTGCTGTCTGACAAAGCGTTGGGAAATCAAGATGGATTTCTGTTGTTGTGGAGAGCGGCACATTTGCGACATGCATCCACGGGATTTCATATGCCCTGCTAGGCTTCCTCGAACCGTGGACCACAGAGACTCTGACTCTCGGGGCTCCAACGGAAAATTAGGCGACGAACGACGGGCTGTGCAAACGAGCAGGAGGGATAATCTTGTGTCCCGACCGTCACAATTTGTGCAATTTTAGGACAACATAATTCACGTTTTGGAAGACTCGTTTTGAGTGAAACGTGATGTTCTGGGAGTACAGGTCTGAGGAGTTGTCTTGGCTGCAAAACCCGTGCATACCAGAACTTCGGGTTCTGTTCCCTTGTGAGAGAGTGTTTTGTACAGAGAATTCGAGCGTGTTGAGGGTGATACCACGTCCCGTGGGTGTGCAACATAAACAAAACAAAGCTTCGCTTTTCCCGGAAGAAACTGAAACCAAATTGTCCCTCATGTTTTAATTTGACAAAAAGTTGGCTTTGAAAGCAAACGTCATTTGAGAGCAGTGAAAAGCTCCAAAGGGATTCATAAAAATCAAGGCAGCAATAAAAGCTGCACGAAATATTCCTTCCGTTGGTTCCAACTCCCTTGTGCTTTATCGGAGAAAACAGGTTTCCACCCGCTTCTCTGTGCATTTCTTAGTGAAGATGTGGATTGTGGACAGATCGCTACCCCCGTGTCAAATGAGAGTGAGAAATTGAAGCTGCGTTGATCTATTCGTTGCGATTGAAGCTGTTCGTGAGTCCTCGGTCTCCGCCGTGTACGCACGACGCTGGAGCGACAGCTTCTGTGCGCACGACGCCCCAAACTTCAACTCACGGTCGGGAGCGTCACTTCTTCCTGGGAACACGCGCTGTGCGTGAACGTCACAAGGCGAAGGACGCTGCGTCCCAACGCAAATTGACGACGCTGCGTCAGCGTAACGCGTGAGTTGAGTGTGGGAGTGAGCACAGCTCCACGTCTGTATGCACGTTGCCTGACATATTGTCAGTGTGTGGAACTGAGTGACGTCGCAAAGCATTGCGCGCGAGAAGCGCCATGCCACTGATGGACAACGCATTCAAGTCGCTTCTACACACAGCAAAAGAGCTCAAGTGAAATGCGGAGGTGAGAGAACGAACATCGTTGCGCAACGTCGCAGGATTGTATCACGAGGGGCCGGGTAAACTACACCGGCCCAGAGACATCGGCGCTGAAACGAGAACATCGCGGAAAGGGACGGTGCGTGAGAGGAGGAATTGCTTGATGGACTGACGAGTAGAACCAGAAACCAGACGATTTGGTTGTGTTTGTGCGGAGTGTTCACTCACCTGTCAAAGTTCAACAAAACATTCGATCAGAGTGCAGCCAACGCAACTGGCGTCAATCTTCGGTCAAGTTGAAGATCTGAAGTGAATCACACAGAGGATCAGCGAAAGACAGACACACATAGAACGGACAGGAAAACTGCAGGGGAGCATTGCGCGAAAAGACAGCTCTGGCTGCGCCAGCAAGACCCTGACAGAACCACTCGAGGGACCAACCACAACACAAATTTGTGGATGAAAGAACTCGCCGTGTTGTCCTTTCTGGGCGAATTAAAACACACCGCTTTGCACTTGACAGAGTGATCTGAGGACAGATTGGTCACACCGAGTTCAAACTGAATTTTTTTTTGCAAAAGGGAGAAGCAGGCCAATTGCCAACTTGAAAGCTGAAGCCCCAATCACAACTAGATTCAGCGCAAACTGATGAGAACCGCGAGAAACTTTTTGCACCCGGACATCAGGATATATCAGTCACCTCTTCAGGTAGGTAGCTGCTGAACTTGGTTGGGCTGCTGCGTGCGTGAGAGGGCCTGTTTGCAGTGTGGATCTCGGGTTGACCTCGAGGCTTTTTTTATGAATCAGGGGGTACGTAAGTACAACTCTGGAATAAAGTTTGGAAGTAAGAGCTGAACATTAAAAATCCAAGAAGCCCTTGGTCATGAATGGTGTGGTGGCTCAAGCTCCCCTGTGGTCCCACAGGGCACACAACAGATGAAACATACGGTAGGTCCAGACCCTTTTCGCCTCTTGGTGAAAAACGTTGCTTTCTGTTCAGTGACAGGATTGGTGGAGAAAAAAGGGCACACGTTTGATTTTTCCGCACGTGGCTCTCACCCTCCAGATCCGCCAGGGCCTCGTGATCAACGACTTTGCGCTCACACATTGGTGTCGTCCAGGTGAGGCTGAACACGGCGAGAAATCACTTCGCCAAGCAGTCGGCTGCAGCTGCAAATCACTGCAAATCACTTGAGGGAGACGTTGTTGGCCGGAGCGCACTCAGACGCAAACACCGACGTGTAGTGCAGTGTTCTGTGGTCAAAGACGGTCTCGATGTCATTGGGGGTTCTCCGCGAGCCAACGTGCCTTCTCCTGGGTTGGAAACGTGAGAAAGTCCCTCAGACGTTCAGTAAAACAGGTAAACATGGTTCCCAAAGAGCAGAGTCGGAATCTGCCCTGATGTACATGAGCAATGTCCCAACATGAATGTGAGGAGAAAGGAATGAGAGTGGGAGGATTGGTCCACACAACTAATCAAATCACAAAGGACGTCTTGTCCTTGAAGGTCCTTTGGCCACCCCCGAGCGCATTACGAGAGTCTACCGACTGCTGCTAAGCACTGAAATCGGAGCGGACTCTGATATTTCCTGAACATTCTGCAGTCAAGGAAAACTCCGGAAAGAATTTGGAGCATGAACAGATGGGCTGTATTCCAAGCACACAAAAAACAGTCAATGAGGTGGTTTTGAGGTTTGACTTCCGCCAATGTTTTCTTTCATTGTCAAGTTTGTGGAAGACGCCAGAGAATCTGACTTTGTGCAGGAACACGAAGATTGTGGACTCTCAATGGTAACTTTTCCTTTTCTGTCACTACGTCCGCATTCGTCCATCAATTAAACATGAGTCTCAGTCCGCACCCTGGATTCGCCTCTGCTGTTGCAGCTCATTCGTGGATTTACACCCACTTCATGAGATGGATGGTTCTGATAGAGAATCGGAGCGAGAATCAACAGCCCCTGACCCCAGGCACGAAGATTCGCAGACAGATTGCGCCATTGCATGTCAGTCTCAGCCTGCATTGGGCCTTTTTGCGGCTGAGTTTGTGGGTGCGAGTCCGTAAATAGATCCGCACATCCCTGATGCACTGAATATCTCAATCGTGTGACGGAAATCGCCTCAGAAAGACAGGAAAGTGCGCATCCTGCAAAAACGAGACAATCAATGCTTCTGCTTGTCGCTCTCAGTCCTTTGGTGTTTTGGATTGTCGCTGTGTTCGTTCGTGATCCCACCGGAAGCGTTGACTTTGTTGATCACAATCACAACCAACACTAACAGTCCAGAGTCCTCCCGGCTTGGATCTTGGATCGGCTGGGAATTCGAAAACACTCAGCTGAGGGCTCCGCTTCTGGGGTTGAAAAAGAATCCACATGGATTGACCGAGAGAAAGCAAGAACGCATCTGCCCCGGACGCTTGTTCGACCTCCGATTCAGTCCGTGTTCTAAAATCCGCTCAACCGAACTTGGTGTGAATTGCCGGATGCGCTGCTGCGCGATGCGGAAACACGCTTCTCACGACTGAGTTTCGTTCGTTGGGGAAATGCGCGCTCACACGGCTCGGATGGATACACACTTCTGCCCGTCTCATCCACTCACGAGTGGTGCCGAGTGGCGGCGGAAGCTTCGTGTCCCGTGTGCAGCGCCGAGCAGAGCTCCGTTTCACACTGGGTCTGATGGACTCCGGGGAAAGTCACAATTGATGCAGAACATATCACCCTGCTTGCGCTGGAGAATTTGTGTGGTCAGGTGGTTTGGGCAGTCGTTGTCCCATGACGTCAGTCTTTGCTATCTGAACTGTGTTTTATTCACGAGACATTTGCAGCATTTGTCGCAGTTATCACGCAAACTTATCACCGGTTTGTACGTCCAGCTGCCGGAAGCTGTTGTTGTGGACTCACCAATACAATCATAAGACCCATCATTAGACTGAGGCGCTGCGCCAAGTGTGGTCAATGCATCATTCTGCGTCAGTCCCAAAATACGTATCCGGCTTGCTGAGCCGCTTCTGACATTTTCACTTTGGTGTCCAGAGTCAACCAGGTTCAGGCCCAAACACCATGTGTCGAAGACCTGACAGTGGAGGTCAAGCAAACAAACGTCCACTCCTTTTTCGACGCATCCCAACTCCCAGGTCGGTGACACACATACAATTTGGTCACTTGTCATTGGCTCCTGGAGCAAATTCAGGACAAATTTTGCAATCTGAATTACTGATCTGACGGTTGGGGCACCGAACGTTGAAATTCGAGGTCGCGCTAATCCTCTTCAACAAACGAATCAAAATGAAGATCCGGAAGAGGCAAATCCTCACAGCACACTGGGATCCATGACACACGCCTCGCATGACCACACGTGACCACAACAGGTATTCGCTCACTCACTTTGACGCTCTCACACACCCACTTGATCACACTCAAGACACACAAGTTCCCATTGATAACAGACTCAATCACCCTTGTGCACGCACACTTCACACACACTCACATCCCACGCACATGTTCCACAATTCCTGGCTCAGTTCAGCTGTTTCCTCGACGGAAACACAATGACCAACAAAGCTGCGGCTGATTGTCTCCGCGATGATATAGCGCTCCGCCCGCGGCTGGGGGATTCAGATCGGGTCCTCGCAGCTTCCTGTCGCCCACAATCCGACCGCTCCCGGGGGAGGATCCGTGGGAGGCGGCCGGATCACCTCCGGCTCCAGTGGCCGCGGTCTCCGTGAGGCCCTCGTGGCTGCCGGGTTCACACCGCGCAGATTTACAGCGCTGCAGAGTGAAAGAGGCCTCAAGATACTTCGCGGTCTCTGAGCCGCGGGGGCTTCTGGTGACCAGGCGTGGGTCAGAAAAATGATGTGTGGGAAGCTTCTGGTGGAAGAAAACACAGCGCCACATCTGGAAAGCGCCCCGCCCGCTGCTCGGCCGGACGCACATAAAGGGGACTCTGGTTAATCTGGCGGATTTCCCATTCTGCGGAACAAACCCGGAGCAGAGCCTGGCGCAAGGCTCCCCTGGTAGACACCGTGTTGTTGTGTCCATCAAGGCTCCTCGGAAACCACCTGATACACACACTGGGTCCGAACGTTCCCGCCCATCCAAAGTCCAGTGTTTGCGGCTGACTAACGATCTATGTTTCACTTCCAACAATGCCACGTTGTCCATTCTCATTTGACGTGAGTTTGGTAAATTCCGACTGGGAAGCAAAACTGTCGAGGTGATCATTGTTCTGTTCAAAGGCAATTGTAATTTGGCCTGACGACGTCAGGGGACCTTGACAACCCGAAGGTCTTGTTGGCGTTCGAGTCAATTGTAGATCTGAACCACAAATCAAAGACGAACAAACAACAGCAGTGCCAGCAGCCTGAGTCTCTTTGCGAGGAAAAAGCAACTGAAATAGCCGCAAAACACAACTGAGATCACGTGGGCTGCCTCGGACCTTGCCCTCGTTCTGTGAAGCGAGTGCCTGCGCAATTGGAGTGGACGTCGCTGGGATCACGTAACACACTGGGTCTCGACCCGCGTCCCCAGAACACGAGCTTCTGCTCAAAGGTCGGTGAGATCTGTCCCCGTCACATGGGATCACGGCCCTTGATCTGGAGGAAAGACTCGGGTTCTCACACACAAAACATGCAACTGACTATGCGCCGTACCCCAGTGCCCGACCCGGGTCGGTGTGACCCGTGGTTGAGTGCAGTCGGTTCAATCCTCAGCGCCATTCAGAGGTTAGCCAGACACCTCAGTGTGTAACGCCCATCAAAGGTATCTTGACTCGAAAACACATGGCTCACGGAGCCACAGTCTGTCTTTGTTTTGAAAAACAGGGAAACCAAGCGCTCGTATTCAAAGCCTGAGAGCTCTGCAAAACAAACATCCGGAACTTCTGCCTCGCAGCGTCCTGCTCCGCAGGCATCAAATTGCGCCTCCGATCCTTCAGTCCAACATGCAGACTGAAGATTTTGTCGATGAGGGCTTGACTCATCGACTCTGTGAGAAACGCGACCATCTGCACACACAACTTGAGTGAAGCTTGGCACCTTTCTCTGGGGTGAGAGTCGACCTCGTGTCACTGAAGCTCAAGCTGTGACTTGAGCTTCACTGTGTCAGTCGACACAGATTTGGCTTTTCGTGTGCTGATCGGGTTTAATAAAGTCAACAGTGCAAAGTTTGAGGGCGAGTGCAATAACGTAGTCCACAACTGAATGCTGGTCCAACTTCCAGCATGATTTTCCTGTTTTAACTTGAGAGCATTTTGGCAGCCAGGGGAACTCTTTGTGCAGAGAGAAAAGCTGCCTCATGTGGGCTGACAGGACCCGCCCTTGGTTTCTGCCACAGGCACGTGAAACAATCCAGGCCTGACGTCTGGACCTTCACTATCCCGACGGATCTGTCCATCCACTGGTTTGACCCAACATACGAGGCGACGAGGGGTTCTACGGTACACAGTGGGCATTTTTACGAGATGACTTGGGATAGATTTCGGCCAACAGCACAGAGATCTGCGGCAATTGATGACAGTCTTGGTTTTCTGATTGACTTGTACTGTGAACAGCTTGCACATACATTTCTGTGCCCTAGGATATGTGACAGCATGATGCTGAATGATATGTGACAGACAATGAAGAAATGTGTGGCAAGGAGAAGTCGTGAAAAGTTAAACGGCTTTGCTCACCTCAGTTCTTGCTTGATGAGGGTTCCAACGATGTCTATCTGTCCACAGTGGACCGTCTGTGTTGCAATGAAGAGGCGAATCAACAGGACTTGAGAGGGACACGGAAGAGAATGGAATGAGCCAAGGTCTTGTTAGTTGTGAATTTCCATGCGGGTCTCGTTCCTGAGTGGGGATCAGACTTGTTGGTCGGACGCTGGTCACTTCCGCTCTCACTGCTGCAGCCGCCTAGGCCAAGAGCATCACTGAGACCGCCACAAAGGAGCGACGGTACAAAGAGATTAGGGCGCGTGCAAGTGTGTTTGAGGTCCAGACGGTCAGGTGGGAAAATAGGACGAGATGACAGGTTTGAATTTTGGTTGCAGAAAAACACCCTTCGAAACATTATCTGGTCAACTTTGACAGCCTTTCAATTTCGCTGTTCGTCAGTTGGGCCTGTGTGAGACAAACTTCGTTCACCATGCACGAGACCTCGTTTGGATTCGTGGATCCGCGCGTGCAGCATTCAAATGGAAAGGTGATGTCGAAGATCCGGCGAAAGTGGTCAGTTTAGTGGTGAAACCAACGCGCGCTATTTTCGGCCAGACCCAGGGTAGGCACTCGGATGGTCAGACGCTCATTAGAGCTCGTGTGCCGTGTAATCACTTCACACAACTCACGCAAGGAGAAGAATTTCGCTTTGCCGAAGCAGACGCTCCACTTTAAGACACATTTTTTTCAAACATTTGACGTTGAGCTCATCTTTGATGCAAGGGCCTTCCTCACAAACGCCTGTCGCTTTGGCTGGCTTGCTCACATCTTTCACACCAGTTCAATGTCACTTCGGTAGATCTTCAGCACATGGATCCTCCCCTTCGTCCACTTCTGGATCAACCTGTGAGCCATTTGTGCAAGCCCTGTTTACCAAAAGACATCACGATCCTGCTCCCTGCAAGGACAGTCAAGACAAGAGAAGCACGATTTTGCAGCTGTGACCTGTAAGTTCCGGCACAGAGGAACACAGACCTGAGGACACGCTTTGTCTGAGCGGCCTTCAGGAAAACGAATCCTTTTCGGAACAATATTCTGTCCTGCACAAAGTCGTGCTGGCAGAACTGTTGATTGTCCGTGCGTGCTTGAGAGTTTCATGAGTCATACCAGCTGTTTCGAAAGGACTCGCCTGCCAAGGGTGGCAATGGAGTTTTGAGAGTAAGTTGTCGCAGACAGAGGTTTACCTTTCCACACTCACCTTTTTCATTTTCATTTTACTCAGTCTGCTTTTAACAAAGGGTGGCTTGTTTGTTGTTTTGTTGTTGTTTTTCTTTTGCACAAATTTCACGCTGCTCTGAAATCAACGAAATTGATTTGAGCCAAATGAGAAAAAACAAAAAGTGAAAAACAGGCTGTTTGCGACACAACAATTCGTGATAGCACCAGATTCACTCGTGTGCAAACAACGCGTCTTGTCTTCAGTTGACGTGGGAAAGAAATTGTGTGTTTCACTCTTAGGTACAGAGGAGTCTCCAACAGAAGAGTCTTGATTATAATTTCAAAAGGCTCGAGTGTATTTTTCGGTCCACTGCTGGAGTAACGGGTGTTGCCGTCGCAATAAATGCAGCTCCTTGTCAGGAGCCGCAATTCATCTTGCATCTGGCACACATGCAAACATTCAATCCAATGACAAAGCTCCCACTGCTTCTGCAGACGAAAATGACAAACTCAGTCGAGAGTCAAGGAAAATCTGGACATCAGGTGTCTGAACTCCTTTTCTTGAGCGGAAATCGGTCTCGTGTTTGTTGTTGTTGCTGCTGCTGTTGCTGTTGTTGTTGTTGCTGCTGCTGCTGTTTCCCCCTGAAGGCTTTGTTACTGTCTCTCTGTGTCTCTCTGTCTCCATCTCTCTCTCTCTCTTTCTCTGGCATCTTCTGGTGCATTGTTCTGGTGCAGTGTTTCGACGTTGCGGTTTGAAGGAGACTGCCGAACACTGCAGACCTCAAAAGGACTGACAAGTAGCTGCAACAACGCCCAAAGACGGTGCTTCAACCAATGACGGTGTGGTTACACAAAAAAAAAACATGTGAAAAGAACTGCAAGAAAAACCCGTCCCCAGGCGACACATTTACACTTTATCACAGACCCGAGGGTAATCAAGCCAAGTCAGCAGGGTCGGGAGGTGGGGCTGAGGGCCCGTCGCTGTGTTTGCTGCGCAAATCAACTGCTGATCCAGGAGAGAGATCAATAAGACTACCTCATTGGAAGTGAAGTATCAATTTGTCCCGTTTGTGGGCTCAATTATTAATGTGCACGGTTCCGTGGCTCGCTTCAAACAGTTGATCTCCAGCAAAAAAACCGCAAGAATACGTTCGAGGCGCAAAAACGCGAGGATTCTCACCCACCCGTATCAAGTATGCAAGCCAATCTGCATCTTTATCGACGCAACCTCAGGGAACAGCAGCTAACAACGGTTCGCATGACGAATTTTTGCTCAACAGTGGTGTCTGAAATCTCCAGAACTGTCTGTTAATCGCTCAATCGCGATGAGATCTGACAAATCACCTTCCTTTGTTTGTTGAAGTCCAAGGCTGAATGCAATAAGTGCAGACTGATGGATGTGCGTGTGGTGGACCTCCAGGAACAGAGTGTTGTCCCACTCCGACCTGAGACCACACCACCACACTCATCACGTATTGCTCACGAGACCCAAAATGATAATGTACCAAGACAAGAAGCGCGAGACATCTTCAGTGCACAAAAGTACGCGAAACAATTCATGGGGCGCTGTCTGCACATTCTGTCTGCACAGCTAAGAAGATGGAAGAGGAGTCCCCTGCTGTTTGGACAGAGAATCCATCGTTCACCCCCTTTCCCCTCCCCAAGGACCATCCACTTGCACGTGTAAGGCGAAGATATAAGAGACTTACCCCAAAGGGCGGGAAGATCAAGGGGTGAATCGTTTGTTGGAGCCTGGGGATCGTGCAACTGGGCGCCCAAGTCCCCAGGTCTGTCAGTCGTCTGGAGCCCCTCCTCAATCCTGATGGGACTCCTGCGCCTGTGGTGCCCGAGTAGTTTTCCATCTGCGAAAGGAAACGTGGAAAGTGAGATCGATCTCAGCGTCGGTCGAATCTGCAAACAGCCTCGGGCGAAGATATCATCTCCGATTGGTTGAAACTGCAGATCCAGGATTGGATACGGGGGCGGTGGGGGGGGGGGGTGGGTGACAAGAAGCGACAAGTTCGTGAGTGAGAACGAGC
>JAAUXT010113574.1_pt1 | contig 32017 bp, 55 predicted proteins | sample 7278171 | NCBI WGS metagenome assembly JAAUXT01 (sample SAMN14350112, study PRJNA611818) | marine sediment metagenome | isolation source: surface marine sediment (1.8m) | place: French Polynesia: Moorea | collected 2018-08
AAAATTTTTTTTCCAAATTGTCCGGGTTAGGGGTATCTGGGACACATTGCTGACTGGGCCATTGGTGGATTGGGACAAGTGCTGTCCTGCCTATGTACGCTGCCCGCGGCTGATTGTCTACTTAAAAGTCTAGTTTTGTTCTGTTGTGGCAGTGTGCGTCTGTGTGTTGTGTGTCTGCGTCTGTGTACACGCGTGATTGTTTGAGTGGGGTCGTGCACAAGTTCCGTAAGAACCGATATCGAGACAGAAAGTTGTCTTCATGCAGTTGCGTTCCTTTCTGAAGTTCCTGGTGCTGCCTTTTGTCTTACCATCTTTCACATGCTCTTTCCGACTGGCACAGTTGATACAGATCCAAATGACAATTTTGGCAATTGATTCAGGTGTTCGACAAGTACTTGTTGGACGGAGACTGGTCTGTGTGCGCTGGGAACTGGATGTGGGTGTCGAGCTCCGCGTTTGAGAACTGCCTGCAGTGCCCCAACTGCTTCTCTCCTGTCATGTACGGCATGCGCATGGATCCGACGGGCGAGTTCGTCAGGTGAGTCGCACCTCCCGCTCCTGACCTGCGAGTTACGTGTTCAGATGGCCTTGTCTCGGAAGGCCAGTTCCAGTTGGATGTGGAAGATGACAACAAACTCTGTGTCCCTTTGATGGACCAAGCAGGATGAAAACCAAGAGCGTTGTTTTTCCAGGCGCTGCGTGCCCGAGTTGAAGAACATGCCACTCAAGTTCTTGTTTCAACCGTGGAAGGCACCTCTCAAGGTGCAGAAGTCTGCGGGCTGCATCGTCGGACAAGAGTACCCAGAACCGATGGTGGACCACAAGCGTGCCGCGGCCGAGTGCAAACAGAAGATGGAGGAAGTGAAGGCTCTGCTCAAGGATCCGAGTCCGTGTTTTTGTCACATTTTCTCGAAAAGCGCCACTATTCTTGTTGTTTTTTTTCGGCAGCGTCGAGAGATTCCCCTACCTGTATTAGGCCGATGTGTATTCACACTGAAACAGAAACACTGTCTTTCCACAGAATTGACTTGGTCAATTGGATTCAAGGTGGAGACCTACCGAACGGGGCTGTATGTTGAGTGAACGTTTCTGTGAGAAGTTCTCTGACGAACAATTTGCACCAGACTCTGCCCTGAACACCAGCCAATGTTTGATACGTTGCAATTCTTCACGTCCAAAACTTTAGTTGCTTTAATCTTGAACGAAGACACAATGAAAAGCACTTCAGGGCGCTGTTCCTGTAATCCTGCTTTTGTATATCTCTTCAGACATGTGTCACTGCGCGCCGTCGGACGAGCAGGAGGTGCGTCAGTTTTGCTGGCTGCCCGACCACATGGCAACGGGCGGGCTGTGCACCGCCGACGTGCTGTGCGAGGGGATCGACGGACTGTAGGTCGGAGCGCCGCGCCGCGCCACCTGGAAAACCAGGACCTTCGATGTGAACTTGGTACACATGTCGTCATCTGTTGCAATTATGTCGTGTAACCTGCATTCAGGCGGATACTTCAACGGTCCGTTGACGGAGGAATATTTTCCTAGTCGTCCCTTGAGCATGTCTCTGTGAATTTCGTGACTCGTCTATATTGCCCGTGAAGACTGTTTCGAAAATCCGGAAATCGGAGGATTGTTAAGGCTCCCGAAACAACCACAGTTGCGCGAAACATTTTTGCAGTCTTTCGCTAAGTTGTTCAACAAACACTGTGATCGTGTGACAAGTTCTGTGTTCGGTTTTGTTTCAAAATAAATGAATACGTTTGTTATCGTGCGCACTTGTGGAATTTTATTTATTGCCAACAGTTTCTAGTTTTGAATAGTTTTGTTCAACAGCAAACATTATCAGGTTCCGTACCCCCCCCCCACACACACACACATATGAAACATTCCTGACCAGACACAAGGTTGGACGAGAGAACTGATAAAGGATTCAGGATTGAACCAACAGGTCAGTGACAAACTGGACACTGCGTTTTCAGTGATTTTTGAAGCAAATCACCATTTCTGTCGAGGTCACCGAGAAAAACCGGCCGTCGCAACAAAATGTGACGCGGGTAAATTACCGAAACCTTTCGTGCAAACGAAAGATCACAATTCACGAATTCAAACTTTTTTCGTCCGTACGCTGTTTTCACTACCAGGCGAACAAGTTCGATGTCAAACAACTTGGGAGAAGTGATTCTGAGGATTCAAAGCTCTGCGTTGCGCCCCTCGTTCCACACACGTTGTGTGGGTTGCGGTCAGTAGGGTCTGAGCGTGAGGTTGAGACCGCGCAGCGCCCAGCGCGCGGCCGCCGTGCCGGACTTCCTCGTCTCCAGCTCCAGCACCACGGCTCGGCTGCAGCCCGAGTTCCTCGACTGGTAGACGGGACAGCGGTACACTTCCACCGCACGCAATCCCTCCTGCAAAACAACATCGGGGAAATATATTCAACGACAACGGGTTCATCACCTCTCCAACCGCACATCTGTAGTGATCCCAACTGACCTGTGCGGACGGCGCGGGTCTGTAGGTGAGGTGCACGACGGGGAGGTTGGGCGGCACCTGGCGCGGCAGCGGCGGCGCGTCCACCGGCTCGCCCGTCCACGCGCACCCCCACACGTAGAATCCGTACACAAACATGCCGTCCGCGGGAGGCTCCCGAATCTGCATGGTCAATGAGACAAGAGGTCGAGACAACAAGTGAGTTTGAATGAAGCTACACATCCTGATTTGCACTGGTCTCGAAAGTGATGGAAATGTGAATGCAGTACCGGGTACACGTCATCACCCGAAAGGCAAGAAAAGAAACAACTTGGGGTAATTGGAACAAAAGTTTGTCAGTGCGACTGGTTCTTGCATTGCTGGACGTTCGCTGGAAGAGAACGTAAATTTGTTCGGTTAGACGCACATGCTCCTTGTCCCTGTTGGTGAGGTTTGCGCGCAGCACGAGTCGGTCCGTGTTCCCGCCCCGGGCGCGTCCGAAGCGGCGACTCGCGTCGTCCCGCAGCAGCGCCAGCAGTCGGCGCGGGCGGAAGAACGCGCCCAGCCAGTAGCACGGCATCTTGCCCCAGCCCTGCGCACGAGCAGACAACAGGGCAGTGACCACAAGCTCAGAATATCACACCAAGGATCACACCATCGGAATCAAGGTGCGACTGACCGTGCTGATAATGAGCAGGAGATGTTGGTATCGGGCGGAGAGCTCGGTGAGCCAGCTCGCGAGGCTGAAGTGCGGCGGCGGCGCCGTGTCGCCCGCCAGGCGGCGCCACGGCTCTGGGAGCCGCACGTGGTACAAGTCGTCGGCCGCGCGCAGCTGTTCCACAGTCAGCGCCGAACCCAGACTCTCCATCTCACACGCTGACTTGATCGCCTGCAGAAACAAGTGTTTCGGCAACTTCCGCAGTTGGTGACTTGACTTGTGCTTTGTTGCTTTCAGCGCAATACAAAACAACTGGTCTGCACGTGGATGCCAGTACCTGAAGTGTAGACTGTATTTCTGTGAGTAGTTCGTGCATTGTCTGCAGCTCGTCAGCGAGAAACATGTTGAACGCCACGTCCGGTCCCCCTGTCTTCTGCATCTTCTCAACTGCTGTATCCTGACAAGAATGAAGGCACGAACGTTGCGGACCCAAGGTGAGCTCACGAAGTCAGCTCGTGCGCTTGAACATGTCTTGCTTTTCTCCGTTGTTCTCGCTCCCAACGTAAAAGGTGCCGGGAAAATTACCACAAGGATTCAGAAAACAAGGGCGTCACCTGGTTGAGCAGTTTGGGCACCTTGGGCAGGTGGGTGCAGCAGACCTCCCACAGCTCCACCTCCTGCCTCAGTCGCAGCGTCACGAGCGACGCGCTCGCGAAGACACCGTGAGGCGCCATCTGGTCCCAGCTCAGCTCGCCACCGAGCGGCACGCCTGGGAACCAAAAATTGGGTGCTCTTTCGTGTGCGGATGCAGGAAACTCTGTGTGTTCATTCCAATGCCACCTTCTGTTTGTCAAGAATGAACTCTGGACCTTGTATTGGGTTTAGAAACCGGCGCTACACAAGAGGAACAGTGGCTCGAGTTACGAATCCAACGAGATAACATCTGAATTCATGTGGTGATTGCAACTCCAAAACATTTGCACTCATGCAGTTGAACCTGGATAGGCTACCGCACCAAACAGATCTACAAAGCGAACTACAAAGCATCTATCAACAAGCACTGCACTTGCGCTGTTCTCAACTTCCGTGCTTCTCCACAAAGTTCAACCCGGTCTCGGAAAGCATGAAAACAAGAACACCGATTGGTACAGACACGCGGCGTACCAAACGGCCTGAAAAAAATTCCGACGCTTTGGGGATTATCTCACAAATGGAGAAGGGTATGGGACTCTTGTTTACTGTTTCGTCCAGCGTGAAAAACACACGCACCGAAACAAGAGCGGTCGGCGCGTGTGAAGAAAGAAGATAACAATGTCTGAAATCAAACCAGTACACAAATCATGGAGCCTCAATGTACACAAGCACAGACGTCTACTGTTGTCTACTCACTGACGTGTTGCGACAACAGCTTGTGAACTTTGAGCAACGTCGAGTCACTTATTGGTTCGAAGTTGCTCAGCGACACAACTGTTTCTAAAGCCTCGTAAAAGGTTTCTTCTGTGTGTGATTCTGCGTAGGCTATCAGAAATGTTTCACATTGAGTGTCTTTGTGCATAAACGCGTGGGACAGTTTTCAAGTTGGAACTTGAACAACATATTTTATTGTCTCACAAGGCGCGACGCAAGTCTTCAGCAGCAGGTTTGCAGAACCTTTCTTCAGCGCTTTTCTGCGACAGGTGCACAGCGACAGCGAGAGCATGAAGTTACCTTTGAGCGTGGTGGGCGGGGAGGAGAAGAGCGGATGCACGAGGCTCTCCGACGAAGGCATGCTGTCGTACAACTTGTTGAGCCTTGTCAGTACGTACTGGTCCTCTCCCAACACCGTCTGCCACAGAAACATTGATTGAGTCTGCAGTTGGTTGTTCGCTCAGGAAAACATGACAATTTCGCGGCAAAAGCATTTGTACCTCTTGAGATGGGTAGATATTGCAGGCTTCGGGCACGTCGAGCGCGTGAGAAGGCAGCGACTCCACCGCCTGCACAATGTGGTCCAATCGCGGATTCGGCGCCGACAGCACAGCCGGAAGCTTGATCTTCACTGCAAAAGAAACGTGTTGTGATGTGACGAAAAATGGTAACTTCGTGGAGCGGTAGAAATGGCACAGTCTTACATCGAGGGATTTCGAAGTCCTTCCTGATGGCGTTGTACGAGAGCCAGTAGTCGAGCATGGAGCTCAGGTTGTGTCGATCCACGGGGTCTGTGACGTAGTTGCTCAGAAGCACCTGCAGCACAAACAGCAAATGGCAGCACCTGTCAGTCACGATATGTTTTGGGCCAACAGTTTCACACATCAACTGTCACAGCTTCAGCCCATTCAAGAGGATTCCCGTCAAAATTCACTCGACAAGCGAAAAAAGGTTTCGGTTCTGACCCGCACCACGCTGAGGAATCCCCTGACGCCGGTGAAGGACGGCGTCTTCATCTGCGCCGCGGCGTCTCCGGCCTCGAGCGCCACCGCCGCCACGTCAAACTCATTCAGCGCGAACACCAAACAGTCCTGAAACAGAACCAGTGAAACGTGTAGCTCGGTCAGATTCATTCAAGGAACCCTGTGATTGAGGTTGAGTTCGAGCGGAGCACTTGCTTGGAACCAAATCTTGTGCTTTGTCAGGAATATTTGTCTGAGTATACCGTCGATCTCATGCAACATATCTTTGAGTTTGGACACGTCACAACAAACAAAACCCGCAAAGTGTTGGTGTGCACACCAGGGCTGCGGACGAAGGGACGCCGAGGAAGTGCTGCGGCTCGTTCCAGCCGCCGCGGCCGAGTCGCGCTCTGAGCCGCAGCGCGCCGTGCAGGTAGAACAGGTTGAACAGCAGCAGCGGCCACTCCGGGCGCGATGAGACGCGCAGCGTGTCCTCATCCATGTAGCTCCAGCCGCGCAACATCACTCCGCGAACAGTCTGCAAGGTGCGTACTTTGTGAAACTGGCTGGCTCAACTTGAGAAGTGAACGGATTTGCAACTACAGAACAACCAAAGAGCAATCTCTACGTCTTCAGAACATGCAAGAATACATTTTTTGCCCCTCAAACCAAGTCCGTGTGGAACGTACCCTGGGAGGATCTGTCGTGACCCTGGTGCACATGTGCAGCACGTGGTCCGGCAGGTCGGCGCTGTACTGACACGTGATGACGAGTCTGAAGCCGCTCTCCAACTCCGCTTCCGCCACCAGCGACTCGAGCGAGCCGAGCAGCTCCACGTTCTTGTGGCCGTTCAGCAGCAGCAGCACTTCACCCTGAGTTGAAACGTCATCTGGGCTGAGATACATTGCTTCCGAATTGCAATTCGAAATCCATCATTTGAAACTAAGTCATTCGGGACCGCACCCGTTGCATGGCCTGTCGTATGGTTTTCAGAGTTCTCGCTTCCTCAATCGGATCGGCGCCACTGAGCACCGCTGTGCAGCAAGTTTCCTCCGCGCCGGTGAGCGTCATGGCGAGTCTCTGCGCAAAAAACTCGGCGGCTTCTCCGTCCGACTCGTAGGTGACGAGAAGCGGGGACGTCGCAGTGCTCTGCTTCACCAGCAGCGACGTCTCCGGCCAAGGCGCCTCCACCACGTACCTGAGGGAACAGGACGCGAACACGCAGATGATGCAGGTTTCTTGTCAGAATACCGATGCGCTTGGCGAGTGGCAACCAAAGTGCAAGTAATTTTCGGGCGGGCTTGGCAGCTCAAAGGAATGAAGGGATCGGCTGCACTCACTTTTTACCGAGAACAGCCCCAGTGAAGAGCAGGGCGCCCTGCAGCAGCCGGTCCGGGCGCACGGCGCGCAGGATGAGAAGGCGTTGCAGCGGCGTCAACGCCTGCTCCACCAGGGCGGCGTCACCAGCTCCAGCGACGCCGCCTCCGACTCCGCCGCTACCGCCGCCGCGTTCAGGTGGCGACACCAGCTCCGGGTGGTCGCTCTCGCACAACGTGCGCCACTGCATCTCGTCCCGAGGTAACCGCTCAAATAACTCCTGCAACAGGCGTGGTGGACGCACCAGTGAACTGGAGGCGTGGTCAGTTTCTCATGCAGAGCCTAAAGTTCACAGAACTCGTGCTGAAGAGGATGACACTTGGATCTGCGTTGTCCAGTCAACAGCAGTGGGATTCATAGTTCCCCTCCCTGTGAATGTACACGTCGCACTTACCGCAAACCACTCGTAGTGAATCGCCAAAATCTGCAGGTTGGCGTGCTGTTCATCAGACATCCAGTCGAACAGTTTCTTGGTGTTCACCACGCGGCTGTCGGCCGGTTGTATGTAGCCGGCAGCCGTCATGGTGACGGAGCCAAGAACCGGCGACACGAGGAACTCGCGCTCTCCGACTCCCACGCGACCCGCCGAGTCCTCCACCTGCCGGGCAGTTGAGGTCAGGAATGCACCGCTCTGTCACATTTTCCGAATAGGGTTGGGATGTAGATCTTTGTACCATGGAGAGCTTCACCGACTCGATGCGAGCAGCACCGAAAGAGTGACTCTTGCGAAAAAAGGAAAAACATCAATCTGCTTGCTGACATCGACAGAAATGCCATTCAGAGATCACGAATTCCTCACTTCTAACGCCAGAAGCAGTCTGAAGATCTGTTTGTCCCTGTCCTTCAGGATGCGCATGACTGTCACAAAGACACCGTGCGTCAGTCTGTCCACCACTGTCCTCGTCGATACTCTGCAACACGCGACTTTGCGCTGAGCTTACATGGTTGGGTTACCTTGCAATTACTGTACAGACACTGAAACGTTTCTCGCGTGACAGGAGCATCAGACCGTGAACAGCAACTTTGCACTGTCGTTTCGCTCCTTGCGTCAATCCCACGGCAGGCTGGATCGTAGAGAAGCGTTTGTCCGCAAACCTGTCGGAATGGCGCACGGCTGCGTCGTACACACGCAGCAATTGCGAGTCTGAGATGCGGTAGGCCGGGTCGATGTGGCGCATGTGCAGCGCGCTCTCCCAGCAGGCGGCGCCCCGCCGCACCGCCGCGCGCACCGCCTCCCGCGCCCGCGTCACCGCCTCGCCCTCACCCACGAGGCGCTGCAACCTGCACAAGCAAAGAGGTGATCACTCCTGGGGAAATCTACATTTCCAGAAATGTATCGTCAGGAAGATCTCTTTGTTTACCAAACGGAGTCCTGAATTTCTCGTGGAGTCAAAAGACATCCCATAAGGAGTGAGGTGGCGGACGCTACTTTGCCTCGATAAGACAAGAGAAATCTCTGACGGAAGCAAGGCCAAAAAGAACGTGAACAAACTTGCCCCTCTTCAACTTCATCAGACTGCTTCTTCAGTGCAATCAGCTGTTTTGTGGCCTGAACGTCTCCCAACAACTTCCCTTGAGACGACAGTGCGGAGGCAATGCGGTCGTCGAGCGAGTTCAGCGAAGTTGTCAGGTCGCTGTGCTCCTGTAAACATCAAACACTCACGTCAAACCCACAACTTCAGATACGATTTGTTTGAAAAAAATTTCCACGTATCGCTTTTCCAAATTCACGGCACTGACGCCATCAACAGACCTGGAGAAGCGCGACCTTGTCGTCCTCCAGCTTCATTTTCTCCTGCCGCATGAACCGATCCAAGAGCTGCTCCTCGACATCGGGCCGAGTCCGCTGGAAGTGGACCAAGCTGAGGTGCACCGCCAGCTCCGGCGGAACCTCCCCGGGCAGCGCGGTCGTGTGCAGGTAGAGCCGGAAGTTTGGGTGACACTCCACCTCCTGACGCCCGACCTGCAACCCCGTCGACTCACGTCAGAAAACCATGTCGCACAAACACAAGAAGATCTCTGCTCTCAGGGCGAAATTCTCCACTGTTCACGCAATGACCCCGCCCCCCCCCCCCGCTCACCTGGATGTTGAAAGGTCGTTCTCGCGGATTGAATCTTGATCTGGACTTGATGATTTTGGAGAATCTGTCATCGGCAGCAAAACTGTGCACGCTGACGAAGGTGACAAGAAGAGGCAGGCCTTCCGCCAAACACGTGTCCAGCTGAGAACGCAGGTCCTAAGCGAACAAAAAATCCGTGCGAAAAACGACGAAATCGGACAAGAGTCCTCTTAAACGGTGGATTCAAATCAGTTTGCAATGCTGTTTCTCGGTCACGGAGCGAAAAGCCCGTTGCGGAGCCAACGAAACAAATGAACTTTCGTACCTCGTACTTCACAGTGACCAGCTGGGCACTCCTCGCGAAGCGCTGGACCCAGGTCACAGCGTAGACGGTGGGATCACACAGCAATGGCCAGGCGTCCAGCCTGCTCCCATCCCAGACCCCGTCATCGTTGTCGCATTGCGTCCCGTCGTCGCTGTGCGACGCTCGCTCGACGGGCGCAGCCGGCAGCAGGAAGCACGCGTGCTCGCACATCAGCGGCGTCACAGGCAACTGCTTCAGACTCAAGTGCAGATTCTTCTCCTGCAATTATTAGGGACCATTGAGTCAGGAAACAGGACGTGACTTGAACAAAGTCGACCAAGTTTTCCAACGCTTGGCGTTGCACAAGCAGGATCCTTTTCCACAGGTCTGTTTTCTGCAGGAAGACCGATGTTTTCAGAGATTTCAAGAACAAAGCAACTGACAACAATACTTCCACTCCTTGTTTCTTGACAAGGCCTTCGCACAAATGCCCATTTGTTCACGGTGAACCGTGCGAATCATTTCAACCTGGTACCAAGAGACTGTTTGCACAGACCGTTGAGTAGAGGAAGTCGATGAGGTGCGTATCTCTGAACACGAGTCTCGCGGGGAGGGGCAACTCGTGGTGCTCGATAGACTCGAGAAAAAACGTGGCCAGTCTCCTCCTGACGAAAGAGACACTCAAGATGTGGAAAGATATCCCCAGCAATTGTTAATCAGAGTGTTGGCGTCTTTTAAGGAGGTCAGGTTGAAACGCAAAGGCACACAGAAGGGCGAACGGAACGCGTTCCGTGTCACCTGGTGTTGACGTGCAGCCCTCCGCAGTAGACGAGGAAGGCGGCCGCGCCCAAACAGTTGGCGACAACGGCGTCGTTGCTGCCGTTCTCTTCCAAAAAGCGCCGCCACTCCGCTTCCTGAACCTTCAAACTGTCGCGAAGAAAAAAATAAGGTATTTTCAGTCACAACGCCTGGCGGTTTTTGGTCTGTGACGACCAACTTCTTTGTGTGATTGATTTCTGATCTGCAGAATTCTTTGTGAAATTCATTGAAAACATTCTGCGGGATCTTTCAGAGTCAATTCGACACAAAAAAAGTGGCTGTCTGATGTTATCTTCTCGTAACCCAAACAAAGCGTAGAAAAAGGTCGGGGAAGAAGTCAGAAACACAAAACCACCCACCCAAACAAACACCCGGTCCCACGTGTGGCAGTACGATGTCAAATCAAGCTCCCCACCTGTCCACCAGTTTGGCGGCGGTTCTCAGCGCGTCGCTCATCTCGAGCCACTCGGTGCGCAGCGCGTGTTTGCGCGCCACGGCGACGTCGTACTCGCGCTGCAGCTCGCGCACCTCCGCCTCAACCTGCGCCGCCTCCAGCGTCGACAAGTCCACATCCTCACCCGCAGCCTCCGCGCCTGCCGCCGCCGCCGCGTTCGCCTCCTGAAGAAAACAAAATGGCACAAAGTGACCAGATTTGTCATCAAACAACGCACGATTTGTAGGAGGCAAGTTTTTTGGAAACAATGTTGGAATTTACCGTTTCCAATTTTTCCTTCTCCGTCTGTTCATTTTGTTCGATCTCTCTCTTCAGTTCGGTGACTTTCTCCAGCGACGCCTTGAGGGGAGCGCAAAGCCGCGAGTACTCCACGATCGCTATCGTGTACTGGAAACAAAACCCTTCGCTCGATCAACTCGGCTGAGACAATCCGAACACGTAGTACAGGTGAAAGAAGACAAGGCACATTCAATCCAACCATGTCATTTGTCTTGGACAAGCATGTTGTCCAGACGAACAAATGACTGGAGACTTCTCGATGTTGATTCCGACCTGTACGAGAGTGGCTGCGTCCTCGCTGGAGTACTTGGCTGCGGCGATCGTGATGCCCCTCGAGTTGTCCGGCGACGCCGATCTGCGCACAGCCTTGAACTGGATGTCTGTAGCAGAAGAGGCCAGTGAGTCGCGTAGGTAGCTTCACCAGGCTCGCTGCCGTGTCTTGTTTCTCTTGATTGATCCCCTCTGATTTGCTTCGCTCAAATTTGACTTTCAAGCAAGTGGCAACTTCAAGCAGGATGAAAACATTGAGTGCTCAACGATGAGAAGCCAAAAAGAAAATGTGTTCAGTCGTGTTTTGGGGGACGGACACAGACCCCAAACTGGCAGCTGTGAGAAAAGCAACTCACTGCAAAGCGTTGTTTGAGAAACGCTCACCTCGTTTGGCAGGATCAGTTTCTGCAGAACCACTTTCTGTAAATATGACCACTTCTCCAGTTTCTACATCTACCTGACAGCAGTGTCCGTCTGCTTTGCAACTTTGGACAAAAACAAGGGACTCAGAACAGACGAAGAATTGCGCACCTTCAGCGTTGTCGAGGAGCGTTCCTTCCCCCGTGACGCCCAACCTTCCGTCGTTGCTCACTGCCAAGTAGGACTCTACCGCTGGAAACAACAGAACAAACGGGTCCCATCAAGACAGTGGCAAAATGTGCACTTGTGACAACAGAAACACAAGGAGACTGACACGTTTTACAGTTGAAACAGCACACGCGCAAGATGGAGGCTCACGCCCAACGTACCTGATACGATGGAGTTGGGCAGGCCGTCCTGCCACGGTACGTTGTGCAGCATGTCGAGGAACTTGAGCGAGTCGTTCATCGTGTTCTGAATCCACTTCCACACGGAGCGGTCGAACCGAGAGCCCTCGCGCAGCTTGCCTGCGAAAAAGCACCACAGGCATAAAAGTTAGACGTCATTAGCAGAGATTCGACGCATTCCGTCTTGAGGTGGTCTGCTTTTCTGACTGAGTAAAACCAGAGATTTTGCCAGGATAATTACATTTGTATTTGAAGTCACGATTTCACGAGAGCTTGCTTCGGTTTGACATACCTGATGCAATCAAGTGACTTCTGGATGAGCCTTTGAGAGAAACGAAACTGACAGTTATCCTGGATCATGCGCTTTGAATGGAAATTGTTCCTGCTCATTCTCGCTCCTGTCAACATAATTAATCCTTTTCACTGAACGTGAGACAAATGAAGCTGCACATGTCTGAGCCTCACCTGTCCTGCTGACGGGTTTAGCAGATGAAGAAGAAGACGAAATTCTCCCGGACTCAGGGCCGGGAGATAGTCTTGCACTCGGCTCCCTGAGGTTCCTGCCTCCACCTCCGCCGCCGCTGCTGCTTGGAAACCGCTTTCCAACGAGCGTCATCACCATCTGCATCACCTGCCCGACGAGCAGCGGCGGGTTCTGGAAGTTCTTCATGCGCTCCACGCAGCCGCGGTCCACGTGACTCTTCCACAGTCCGACCTGAACCAACGTAAACAAGTCTTGCAGACTCTCTCCTCACACGACAGAAAGGAAAACACTGTTCGTAAGTCCGATTTTATACTCTCGCTGCACGGCGCGCACGACGCACCTGTTCCTTGGCGTGCTTGAGCCGCTCCCTGTAGGAGTCGACGTCGCGCAGCGCCTGCTGCAGCTCGTCCTGCACCGCCACGCGCCGCGACTGCGCCGCCGCCTCGCGCCGCCGCTCAAATTCCTCGTCGTACTCGTCATGTTCGTCTGCAGAGGGAGTAGGTGGGGGAGAGGGCACCAAAATACACAAGGTTCAGGTGGCGTTCAGCTTGAAACACTCCGACCATCGAACCGGGATTGAAATTCAAAGTCGTTGGAACTCGTTTGCTTTTTCAAACTACAACAGACCGTGTCTTCGTTCGAAATAGCAAAACATGGCGAACTGACAACATTGACCACAAAATGGAAACTCAGCCTCGCCCTAAACGCACCTGGCTTCAACAGCTCATCCTCCTCGTCCTCTTCCTCTGACAACTCGTTGAGCTGCAGGAAGGCTCCGAGCGACGTGGACGGGTCCTCGTGCGCCTTCAGCTTCTCCAGAATCTGCAGGTCCAAGAGACAAGTCATTCAGTGTTGAATATGAGGCCGATAGAAGACAACAACGACCCAGTGTGCACTGAACAACGACGTACCGTGGCTCTCGCCACGAGTTGCTGCAGCAGCTTCTCAACTTCCTCCTTTGCTTCTTCGTATGAGTTTTGCACCGACTGGATAGTTTGCTTCATCGCCTCTGCCTCCTCCCTCGTTGTGTCCAACGTTACCAGGGCTTTCCTGAATGACACGAGCTCCAACTGTTCGTTCGTAACAATTGTGGAAATAGAATGGGCTTGGGTCTGAAGTAAGACTGACCTGAGTTTGTTCACTTTGCGCGTGCGCTGCGCGGCTTTGTGCGTGAGCAGCTCTCTGAAGGCGTCCATGAAGCGCCTGTAGGTGTTGGGCCCGACGTGGAGCGGACTCCGAGGCTCGTCCGTCTCCAGATGGCGTCTCAACCTGCAAACACTCGCGCATTTTACAATGGCGGTCAGCAACCCGAGCACCAGAACGTTCATGGGCAATCGCGACACCAACACCCGTGACAACCGCGATGCGACACACTAACTTGATGCTTTCAAGCAGCATGTGTTTGGAGTAGGGTCTGTTGGGGGCCGTGTGGGAAGCGGTTTTGATGACCGACTCCTTTCTCTTTTCCTGAATCTGACGCGATTGGGTGATCTCGACCTCATCCCTCGTGTCTCCGGCGCACGCGTTCTGACCGCACTCCAACAGCATGTAGCTGTGGATGTTCGCCATGCACGACTCCACTTTCTCCCTGCAGGAGCAAAGTCACAAAGAAACCTTCGATCAGGAGCAGCAACAAACAACGTCCGATGACGTCGGTTTCAACCAAGGCCAAAATCCGGAGCAACTCTGCATCCGCTCGATTTTCGTCAGCCTCACAGCTGCAGCCTTTTGTGGTGTGATTGTTGCGTGCTGCAGAACATTCCATAGATCTACCACGCATGAATTCAACAAGAAATCTACTGGAGTTTCGATGATAAAGAACGTGAACCTGATGTCTTCACTGTAGATTTGGTTCAGTTCGTATTTGCTGATGAAATGCCGAACGTCATCCACCAGTTTTTCCATTTGCCAGTGAGAAGCCCAGACCGTCTGACACCCCAACATCAGACCCGGGTAATCCCTGATGAAGCAAGAAACGGTGTCTTTCAGCATTCGACAACACTGCATGTGTCGACAAATCGGCAAGACAAGGTCAATTCAGGACAATGTCCAACACAATTCTCAAACGGCCTACCTTGGCGCCTGAGACAGAAGGCTGTGTGAGGGCGGGAGGCAGATCACGATGTGCAGGTTGCTTTTCACTTGTGACACGAAGTGTTTGTGCACATCAGCCGCTGGTCGACGCTTTTGTCGTGGCTGCAGAGCCTGAAACAAAGGAAGTTGTGGTGTAGCTCTCTTTCCATACGCTCGCACTGTGTTCAAGTTCAGGCATTGCACACGTTCGCACATTACCATGAGCAGTCCGTCAAGCTCGTCACTGGTGAAGAGAAGCGGGTACTCTCCACACACCAGCAAACTGTTCACTGCATCGAGGCACACCGGGTCCACCAGGTCTCGGGCCTGCAAAAAGAACCACAAACTGAAGAACTGTGATTTGTTTGGACCTCTGTTCCTTCTTGGAGAACACTGGGTCAAGAATCTTCTTGCAGAAAGGGTTGTGCGCTTCAGCATTCAAGAAAACGGAAGAACGAAAAAGGAGGTGCTGAACACACACACACACACACACACACACACACACACACACACACACACACACACACAGACTCACGGTGAGGAGGAGCGTTAGGGGCCGGCCCTCCGTCCCGGTGATGCGGACGGCGGAGCGCAGCGCGTCCAGGAAGCTGCTGCGGCGGGACGAGTCGACGCTGAAGACGGGCAGGTCGGCGACGTGCAGCGCGAGGCGCGCGAGGCGCGCGAGGCGCGACCCGACCGCGCCGACGAGCAACACGTTCCCGCTGAGGCAGCAAACAACATTTGTCGTGCATGTTGCAATGACGAACTCGACATCAAAGTGTGAACTCTCACACAGAAATGCTGTGTTTACTTTCCACACAGGTCTCCAACTTGCCAACCGAAACTCACCCTCGCTGCATCGTCAGAGCCCTGTGCAGCTTCACGACTTGGTGTATGACATTCTGCGACAAGAGGATGTCGAGTTGGTCTCCTGTGTTCTGCTCGTTGTAGCGGCTGAGACAGGATTCGAGGGCTGGGCGGATATCTTTCAGGTCAGCGACAGGCTGCAGCTGAACCTACCGGGGGCGAGAATTCTGGTGAGATTGCGGAGGGAAAGTGCAAGCGACAGAGGACAAAGGGAACAAAATTTTTCAGTTGTGTTATTTTTTTCAAGAATCAACTTCTTGTTACCGGCTTTTGTTCCCTCTTGGAGACGGATGTGAGTGGTCGCTGATACACGCCAGGGTCGACAGGGAACGTCACGAAGTGGTGGTGGTCCGACTCAGCGTGGTCTGGCCACGTCTGAAACAAACATGTGTGCAAAGTTTCACCTCAGAGAGAGACAGAGACAAAGCGAGAGACAGAGAGAGAGAGAGAGAGAGAGAGAGAGACAGACAGACAGACAGACAGACAGACATACAGACAGAGAAGAGAGAGACAGAGAGCGACAGACTGTGGAGTCGATGTTGTGTTTGCGCAAAACTTCTCATTCTGCCAGAATTGGGATCTGAAGCAAGTCCCGACACCAGTCCAGTCCTCGGACTCACATGTTTGATGACGTCATCCAGCATCTCGTTGAACCAGCTGACGTCACTGTGTCTGCAAATGGCGTCACGGACGGTGCGCTGCATCTCGTGTCTCCACAGCGACACGACCAGCTTTTCGTCGGCGCGACTCTCGTCAGCCAATCGTTGAACGCTCTGCAACACCAAGGTGTACAATGCGTTGGGCCAGGAATCAAGATCTAATATCTCGAACAGGTAAAGGCTTCGGTCAGAAGACGTACCTGGAAACAGACGACGACGTCCCTCAGCGTGAAGCAGTAGTGAGTTCTGCCGGGCATGGCGGCGGGCCGCAGGACGCGCTGCGCCGCCTGCAGCACGTGACACGACGCCGTCACGAGTGACGCCTGCAGCTCCAGCTCCAGCGCCGCCTGGTTGTCGCGCAACATGCTAATCTGTCAGCGACCAGGAAGGCAAGACGCCGTGCGTGAGGACAGTTCTTTCAAGCAGAGTTGTTGGTCGTGTCCAAGTGTCAAGGGGAGCCAAAGTTGTTGAAGAGTGTTTTCAGTGGATTTTTCCAAGCACAACAAGAACAAACTGGAACAGCGATGAAGTGCAATGAACAATTGCATGGAAAGAGCTGCTCACCTCCAGGGCTGAGTGCACGATGGATTTCAGAGCTTCTCCCTGCGGAGAGGGCAGCTTGATGACGGTGAAGTGTCTGAGCAGCCTCGGGTCGAGTCTGCGCGTCTCCTGCAGCGGGTGGCGGCTCGTGCTCATGCAGGCTACAACCTGGAGCCCCTCCACCGTGCGCGGCTCGTACGGACTGGTCAGCGGGCACAAAACCTCGTCATCCACAAGCCGTCGCAGCAACTCGTTTGCCTACGGGACGTCAAAACACAAATTTCAAAGAAACTCAGAACGCAAACACCATTATACGCATGCATGTGAAGTGTTTGTCTTGAGTGTTTGTCTGGGAGGCCAAAGTCATCGCCGTTTTGTTGAATTCCGTTTGAACAAGGCCTCGACTGTTGTCAACTCCAACTGACCGGACAAAAGTACGGCAGATTTTGGTGTTCGCGCGTGCAAAAAACGAACAGTTCTCGAACAAACCGTTTGCGTTGCGCCTGAATCAGGAGCGGGGAGGTTGATGTCATCGATGAAAAGCTGCAGTTTCCTGCCGTGACTCGCGCCGCTGACGGAGCCCTGACGACGCTCCACGTTCGCCTCGACGAGCTGCTGAACGTGCTGCGCTCTGGTGGAGCCGCAGAACACCAGGCGCTTCACAACCTGCCCATCACACATCACGAACAAACGTCATTCACACGAAGAAACATGGATGAACCGTATCGGGATAACTGTGGTGAAGAGTCACGTACATTGGCTGCTAAGTTCCTTCAACGCACCAAAGGTTCGCAACGTGGATCAATGGGGCAGCGGCGCGACTCACGTGCGAACTCGGATCAAGGTCGTCGAGGACGCTGTTGACGAGCGTCGTCTTCCCGGCGCCGGCGGGTCCGACGAGCAGCACGCCGTCTCCCGACGCCACCGACAACTCCACCAACAGCCGCGCTCTGTCAAGTGCAGCCACAACCAGAGCAATGTCAGGGCCTTTCGTCAACAAAAAAGAATTCTCCCAGCGGTGAATTGGAGAAAAAGGAACAACATTGTGTCTGATTCAACCACAACCAAAGGATCACGCAATTTGAGCTCGTAGATTCTGTCAGCAGTTTCAGTGCAGCACCTGATGGTGTCCACCGTGTCGACGAGACCCTGGTCCCCGGGATACACGGCCTCGGGGACCCTGGAGATCCAGGGGTCCCACTCTCCGGACTCATCCACGTAGTAGTCCAGATACGAGATGTCCCGATCGTCATCCGGAAGCCTGCGGACAGACAACAGAACCCCACTCAGCTGACAAGGTTTGAACAAAATTCTCAAGGTTCCTCATTCCAATCAGATGGCCTGTGTTTCAGCCAAGGAATTTTTTGGTAATTTGAACACGCAGCTCACGCGGTGGAAAGCGTCGCCAGCAGCTTGTCGAATCCCTTCACGTGAGCTTCGTTCAGCAGCCCAGCGAAGGTCCACATGAGGCAGAAGAGGAAGAGCCGCTCGATGTGCAGGTCTCCTCCGACCTCCACGTTCTCGTCCAGCATCGTCGTCAGCAGCTGCAGACACGTCTCGAACATCCCGACCTCACACTGACGCAGAATTGGTCTGAAAAAGTGGCGTGCGTCCCTCCGTAAATGATCTTTCAAATACCGCTGGAATGAAGGCCTCTGTCTACGTAATTGGTAAAATGGCTTGCGAAAGTTGGAAGAAACGAGCCACTTACTGACAGTGAGTTGTGACGTACTGGATGAGGGGATCCACCGTCTGCTCAAAGGCTCTCTGCAGAACCTGGAAAACCACGCCAAACTTTGAAGCGGAAAACGCCAGCTCCAAGTCGGAACCACCTCAGAGACGCTTCACAAGTGAGAAGGAAGCTACATTTTTGTGATCCACTCACGAGTACTTGCTGCTGGGACCGTCCACTGAGCCAGGCTTTGGCAATGGACCTCCACCCGACAACGTCAGGTCCCACGTACACCATTCCCTGCAAAGCAGTTTCACATTTCACCGCACAGGTGAAAGCAATTCTTTTCAGAAAGCAAACGTTTCTCAGAATGACACTTCCTGGTTGCAAGATCAAAGAAGCAGCAGCAGAGGAACAGAGAGAACGCACAGTTTTTGCGATGACGCCGGGAGAGGCGGAGCTGGTGTCGCACGTCTCCAACACAACTCGGACGTTGTCCGTGGCGTGCAGCTTGTCTCCGTTCAACAGGCAAAGTTCTCCTTTCTCCTCCAACACGCCGCACACACCGTCAGTCCAGCTGCCACTCAATGTTCCATCCACACAGAGCCACGTCGTGCACTGACTCTGGAAGACCGGACGCAAAAGGTGGTCTCTTCTGCCATTCAAGCCAACGACACACCAACCGCTCATCAGAAGTTCTTCACTTCATTCACAATTTGTCGTTTTCCAATGAGCAACCTCCCTGATGGCAAAGAACTCAACGTGGTGTACAGAAGACTCTGATTCTCACCTTAATCGCCTTTCTCCACGCAGCAGTGAAGATACCGTCGACCCACAGGTCGTTGCAGTAGAATCCATACAGGAGCGACACATCGTCCACAACTTGTGGGAAAATCTTCTGCAGTTTGTGCGAACTCTTGGCGGGGGGCGAGTCCTGGAACGCGACGGTGCTTCCTTCCCTCTGCATCGCTGAACCACCACGCTGGACCGCCGTGAACCGACCGGACGAATGTCTCAGTTTCGTGCTTGAGCATCTCTGAAGGGAAGTGTGCGGCAACGTGCACAGCGCATCCACGAGTGTTTGCAGGACACTGGATTTGCCACTGCCTGGTGAACCCACCAGACAAATGCCTACAAAACGGAAACACTCTCAACGCTGAACACAAGACGAGGCAGATCAGGGAACTGCTGTACCCGACAAGGCAATCTTTTTTCCATCGGTTGAACCATACTGAACTGAAACGGAACACAAATTGAGAACAAACCGTGGTGGAATGTGGCCGCGGTGTGCAGGTGGAGACACTTGTCTATGAACGGCGGATGCGGCACGAGACCTCGCGACTCCGCTGCCGAGCGCAGCGCCCTCTCCAAGCGGCGCGCAACGCCAGAGGTCGTCGTGGTGGCGCGACCTGCCGGAGGCTCCGGCAACCCGCTGAACGCTGCAAGCACGATCTCCCGGAACACGTACAATTCCTGCAGCACACAGGAAGAACTCGTCAAGGACAGATTGCAAATTCCAAAAGAGATGAACAACAAACGAACACACGATTGACTGTCCACCTGTTGAGTGAGACCAGGACCGACGATTTCCAGCAGCATTTGTCCGACGAGCGCGTGTTCGTGCTTCGCTGAGATGGAGATCATGTTGGCCGGATTCATCTTTTTCGTGGGTTCTGCCTTTCCCGCTGAAAGCAAGAGTTGCATAAAGCTACAGCCAGTAAAATTATTACATGTCATTGAAAATTTCGAGATGGCACAACCAGACCAACTATCGTTTATAACGCTGGGGAACACTGACCGCTGGGCCCTGTTTGATGTTGCATCTGCCGGGATGCGGCCCCCGACATCTGACTGTTCGTCCTGGACATGTCCCCGTCCTTCCGACTCAGCTGCGACGTGCGTTCCGGACTCTTTGCCGTCGCTGAATGAGGCTTTTCGTCTTTGAGGAGGCGCTTGCGTTGTAACGCGCTCCGCAAAACTCCATTGAGCACAGGGAGACTGAGCAGCTGGTGTCCTCTGTGTACACTGCGATTAAAGAAAGGACGAGGACAAAATTTTGATCGTATTGAGCCCATCCAAGTTCCGCAAGGTCAGTCGCACATGTCCTTCGAAATGTAAATTTGTGGAGTGGAAGAAAAAGAAAAACAATCTCCGAAATCAAGAACGCCACAAAAACTTCGTGATTACTGACAGACAAGGCAGTGTGCGCGTTTTTCTGTGCAGAGAAAATGATATCCAGTTGCAGAAACATACATCTGATCCCGGGTCATTTCCGCCACTTGCTTCAGCCTGAGCGCGAGGACGGCGGGCGCCCGGAGTCCCGCGGCGGCGCACTGCGCGCGCAGCACCAGCTGCAGGTCCGGCCGCGTCACCGCCACGGGGCGGAACGTCATCCTCACGTCCTCACCGAGCAGACCGGATGACGTGGCGTTCGGAATGTGGGTCGCCAAAAACGCGCAAGATTTCTGGATGGTGATCTGAAGTTTGATGAGAACGTGAGATCTGCAGCACTCGTCAGACGAACCCCATCTCTATCATTGCAGTTCAGTCAGAAAATAAGCCGGATGACCTCTTGGGCACCAACAGCACACGTCTTGCTGTTTGATGCCAGTGCTCTCTGCACAGCCTGCACGCAGTCAAACAGCACACTGATGGCTTTCTTTCCCAGCAATCCGATGCCATCGAAACATCCAATGCAACCGTCCTGAATGTAAAAATAAGCCTTGTTTGTCAACACAGTTCGACACCACTTTCCCAATCGCATGTGACCTTCGACTGCTGTATCAAAACTTGGTTTACCATCGCAATGCCTTGCGCCACCCTTCCAAGTGTGTTCGGGTCTGTCTCTTGTACACAATGCAGCACAACCAGAAACCGTCCCAACAGATGCGCGTAGGCCTACAACACACACGGAATCTGGGAATTTTTGACTAGAACGTTTTCAGTTTGGTTAATTGCGCGTGCGTGAGTAACCCAGCCGACAGACAAACGGACCTTTGCTGTCTGCGTCTTGCCGGACGCTGCGGGTCCGCAGAGCATCGCGCCTCTGTTGACGGCTGCCGTCTGAGACATGGACAGGAAGCACCTGCTCATCTGAGGAGTGAGAGCCGCAGTCAGAGCGGCGCCGTAGAACTCACATCCGTACGGGTGCGTCTCATCCAGGATCTGGATCACAGGCTCGTGAACACCAAGGCCTGCAAATTCCAGAGATTGACTGCACTTGCAAATGTCCCACAGCAAACACATTTCAATCCTTCCAGGGTTCCTTCACAAATCGATCAAAATGCTCACGGCCATCTTGAATGTAGCATCTGAAGTTTTTCCTCCACTCAAAGTCAGATTCGTTCTTGATTCTTTTGTTCATCATGTGCTCGATTTGGTCTCTCAAGAACAAACTCATCTGCAACACAGATTTTGCCAATAACGAAACGAAAAACAATGAATTGCACCTCGAAATGCGAAGAGATTTGCCAATCTCACCGTGGCCATGTTTTCCACCCTCAGTTTGTGAAACGGTAACATGGCCTGTCCTTTCCACGTCGTCCTTCCGACCAGAACACTCAGTTTGCTGACCGCCGCGCTGAATCTCTTGCTCGTGACGTCCAGGGCCTTCCTCTCCTGATTCAGCTCAGAGACGCCCACAGCGCACTCGTGCGTCCACAGGTGCAGAAGCGCCGTCGTGCACACTTGAGATGGGTACTGAACAAGTCAAATTTCCCACTGTCACAAAGTTTGAAGACAGACGAAAGGTCTGACTCTGGTATCACGGTAAGTTTGTCCAGAGTGACAGTGGACATAAATTTCAAGGTCAACGTGAAAATACGACCCAACCTTGACTGCCAACTCCTCGACGGCAACACCATTGTGCAAATCCTGCACGGCTTGTATGATGAATTCGCGAACAGACGAAGCCATGGAGTCATTCAGTTGCTTCAACCACTTCTCCACTCCACATTCAAGTGACACCTGCAACGTGCACACTCCAAGAATACTGTTCTTTCCAATGCTGCAATCTCACTGTGTGTCAAATGCAACTGGAAGTGTTCCTCACTTGGCGGATCAGCTGCAGATATTCTCCTTCTGAGCTGAAGACTTGCACAGCTGTGAGACGGTCTTCATCTGTTTGCTGCAAAGAGATCACACCATCTCAAAATGATCAATTTCAATTCAGACCCTTCTGAGAAAACACATTGTATGTAGAGATGGGACACCTACATCTTGCTGCTTTCGATGTTTTCGCTTGCCCGACTTCTTCCCTCCTTGCCCAGGCACGTCAAGCTTCTCTCCACCAGCTTCGCCCACGGATTCTTCTGCTGCACTGTTCTCAAGGTGCACGTCACAAACTCCTCCGAATATGCATCTGAAGTTGACAAAGTTTGGTTGAAGCTCACATTGGATTGTGTCACCTCGGAACAGCGCATCATCTCATTAGAATGTAGCTGGGATTGACCCAGTACTCACGGATCTGTCTTGCTTCGGGCTGCCTCACCTGAGATGCGGTCGAACAGATTCCAGGTTCCTGTTCTCACAGAGCAACGCGAGCAGCATCGGATCCGACAGGAAGTAGAGACGCGGAAACGTTTGACGCTTCTTGAGCAGGTACCCCGACAGTGACTTGAAACTGGCCTCCAAACCCTCAAGCACGTTCGTCAACAACACTTGCGTCGGTGCTTCTCCAGCAAAACAACACTGCAACACAAAGTTCCACAGACTTTGTTGAACGACGACAGAACGTTCTGATGCTCTGCTGGAAGAGGAGAGGTATTTTGTTTTTGTTGAGCTCATGAAACAAAATAGTGCCAACCTGCAGAATATTTTTCGTTGCGAAGGCTGTTTCCATAATTTTGGACCAGCTCCTCTCGATTTCGTCGAAATTTTCTGCTTCCTGCGGCAATTCCTGCAAACGAGTGTTGTCCCCGATCAAGATCGAAGCCGCGCGTTCAATAGTTGCACCGTGAGTCAACCAGGAAAGACCAACCATGTGCCGCGGGGGAGGTGTACTTGGTTTTATGGTTTGGTACGGCAACGCACAAGCAGTCAAGGAGGCTGACCTGTCTCGCGGTTGGGAGGGAGAAGACGGCGTGGATCTGGGTGTAGAGCTCCTGCGCGCGCAGCCACAACTCGAGCACGACGCGCATCGCGAGCAGCTTCTCCGCCCACGACGCGGCCTCCGCGCGCAGCGGACCCACGTGTCTGCAACATCCACCCAGTCACCAGCAGCACTAAATAAGAGTTCGCTTTGAAAAGTAACAAGTAATAAGTAATTATGCTCTGTCCACCTCGATGTGAGCATCCGCGCGAGCGACGTCTGTGCATCTTCGAGCTGCTCCAGCAGCCGCTCAGTGTCCACCAGATCCAACTGGACCTGGTTCCGCTGCCTCCCGGCGCTGAAGCTCAGAACCTGAAATACGTGATGACAAGTGTGAAGGAAGGGGATTCTTGAAAACCTGCACTGGTTTGGGTTCTCATCCAGCATAGAGTACGCTCGGCGGTACCTGTTCGCTCCACTCTTCCTCTATGACGCGAAGCTCAATCTCCAGCTCCAACTCGCGACTCGCACCTCGACAAATCTCCTCAATCTCCGATTTGTGTCTGCGCAAAGGAGACAGTGATTTAGCTTGAAACGTTCCCAATGACTGCTTTTTCTGCAAGTGTACAACGACAACTAAGACTTTACTCACCTGACAAGCCCGATGTCGAGCAGGTGCCGCAGTTTGAGGATGTTGGCCTCGAGTTGGAAGCTGCGCCCGGTCACCCGCATCACCTGCAGCCAGTGTCGGTTCCGAATCTCCTGCAACACGCACCGAAGTTCGAGCGCACCTGATGAACTTCGCCAGCAATTCCCTGATCATGGCTTGAAACTGTGTGGTTGTCAAAGTCAGAAAAAGTGCCAGGGGAGTCTTCAGAAATGCTGTGCCAAACGAATCTTGTGAGGAACGCAACGAAATTTTGCAAATCAGTGTCTTTTTGAACACGGCCAAAAGCAACAAGCTGCTGAGAGATTTTTTTGCGCAAGAGAACACAAGGCGTGAAAACGTCGGAGACAGCGGTGACTGAGGCAGCATGCAGGTGGCAGAAGAGTTCCAACATCCACAGTCAGTCAGTTGTGCCCAACTCTCAATTAGAACCTAAACGTGCAATTGTGTTGTGGCCCCAAAAACTTTTGCATTCTGGTGATGCTGTGGTGCCCAAAACCCACGAACTTACGTGCAAATCGAATCTACGTTCCCTCTGAAAATTCAAGTGCATGAAATGGAAATGACAACATGCATTTTATGTGCTTAACACCCTTGGTTTCACAAACACGAAGTGCCGAGTTGAAATTCTTGCCTGGAAACCTTTGTCAGCAAAAGAAAGAAAGAACAACTGCAGTTTAGAAATCTATCACTGGAGGTCCTCTTGTTGACAAGTTTACATTTGAAGAGAAATTCCACCCGAATTGTTGCAGAACAAAATTCCAACAGAAACCCCTCTTTCTGGAGACTGTGAATTCTCGATTGCGGCATTTGAAACAAACCTTCGACGTCAGTTTGTGGAGCAGAGGTAAGACGTCCAGGTGTTGTTGAATCTGTGACTTCATCTCTGCGTAAGCTTCCCAGTCCTTCATCCCAGCGGGAAGAGCCAGACACTCGTCCCAGTAACTCTCGACCTGCAGAGGAAGAACTTCCGCTCTGGATGTGAACTCACAGGTCATGTTCATCAGCAGAGAAGTCCGAGAGATTTATCACTGCAAAGGATTGTGGTGTCACTGTTTCAACAAACGACAGATGTTCACATCGCGACCGCCTCACCTCTTGGTTCGCAGTGCGGAGGTCCACTTCGGCCCACAGTGTCTCTCTGAACGTCTCTTCAAATTGGATGAATTTTTGAAAGAGTCCGTACAGCAGCTCCAACAGCTCCAGCTCCTAAAACAAAGTTTCCCAAAGCATTCCAAAGAAACTGCAATGATAACAACTTGATAGTTTTGTGAAACAGCTAGAAAGAGTCTCACAAGGGTGTTTTTGTAACGCAAACCAAAGACACAAACACAAAATTCCACAAATGTTTGCGTCATACTTCTCCAGTTCTGTCAAGCTCTGGAAAGTGTTTGATGGCGACGCCGAACAGTTTAGCGACGGCGTGGAGCGTCTCGCGCTGGGCGGCGTGCTCAGTGTGGCGCTGCCGGAAATCGGCGAGGCGCCGCACCGCCTCGGCGGGAGCGATCCCGGGCACGCCCGGCCCCTGCGCCTCGAAGGCGTTCCGCAACTGCATAACCTCGACCACGAACATCTGCAAGATGCACTACTGCGGTGTGTTTGGCGGCCGGGAGGTCTGGAAATTCTGCGTTTCAGATCTGATTGTCAAAGAATTTATGGAATCAGTTTGGACAAGTGCAAAAACCGCGATGAGGGCTTTCTTGGTTTGGTACAATCTTTGCTGCACGAAGTGAATGATGATGATCCACACACAAAACTCAATCCATTTCGAACCTTGACTTGCTTGTCGAGTTCCTGCTGGAAGGCTCCCTTTTGCTCCACAATCAGGCTGTGCTTCGTCTGCTCTGCCATGTCCAGCAGTTCTCTCCACGTCTCTCTGAGTTGACTCACTTCCTCAACCTCGGTACGAGGCAGCCTCAACTCGTAGCTTCTGCAAATGCGTTTCATTGCGTGGTCTTCGTTGTTCATTCGAGGAAGACAAGGCACAAAGTTTCAATTCGATGTCGATTGATACTGGACACTCGGAATGACTTGCACGCACATGAGGTTGTTGTACATGGTCTCGATGGGCAGGTAGATGTCGTCTATGTTAATTTCCGTGTCTCGCAATTCTTCCAGCAGCTGTAACGTGGTTTTGAGTTCGTCCAGAGTCGCTACTGGGAGTTCCAGCCGCCGCCGTACGTCGCTTCTGTACGCCACTGCATCATTCAACCGTCTCTGAACAATTCGAAGAAAACATGTCAGTGTCTGGACTCCACAGCTGTTGTGAAAACACCAGAGAAATAACTTTTTTCGGACGCTTATTGCGTAACAGAATTCCCAGATATTCAGAAAATAACACGTGCGTGACGGAAGTCTGATACCTTGGCTTCATCTTGCAGCACCGAGGCGTACTGACACTTCCAAGCGACCGCAAAGCCGTGCAGCGCGAGTCTGACGGGCGCAGTGACGAGTCTGACCGGACCCGCCGACAACTCGTTCGGAATCGCCACCACCTTGCGCTCCACCCGCACAAAACGTTCCACCTGCACAGCCAACAACACGTGTGTTGCACACTTCCTGCATGTGTGTGTGTGTGTGTGTGTGTGTGTGTGTGTGTGTGTGTGTGTACGTGCGCGCACGCATATTTGGAATCCAGCTGCTCAAGTGCTGTTGTTCACAATGCAACGACCGAGCGACCCACCTCTCTTTGCATGATCTTCAGTCCCGGGTTGTGGCGCGTGAAGTCAGCAAAATTTCCCTTCATGTCATCTTTCCACAGAAAGTCGTAGAGCGAGAAGTGGAAGATGTGTTGTCGCACTGCAGGCTCCGCGTCTGAAAGAGAAAACAGAAACTATCAAAACAGTTGCTGGTTCCGTGTCACATCTGAACAATCTTGCGAAACTGACCTTCAGCAACGGTTGAGATCTGCTGCAACACTTCTTTGACGAAGTCATCTTGTCTCAGCATTGCTGTAAACTTGTCGCCAAACATCTCTGAAAAGGACAGCAACATTGTTCCCTCTTTCGTGTTGAAGAATCACAAGTCCGTTCGCAGGCATCGCAGAGACGAGAGCGCTGACACAACTGACCGCCAGGGACGCTGACAATTCCCTCGGCAGCTGAGTTGAGTGCGTTCTGAATGGTGTCCAGTGTCGGGGTGAACACAGTCCGCGGAATGTCGAAACTGACCTCCACCGCGAATCTACATGAAAATGGCAGAGTCCTGAACAAGACGAGCACCAAGGGTGGCTGAAAACAAGCATCCAGGTGGCACTGGACACTTACTGAAGTCGAACCGTTTCCTCTGGCTGCTCTGTTGACCACGTCATGTTGCTCAGTGTGGACAACACAGACATCGGCCTCTCACAATACGGTGAAGTTGTTCGACTTTGTGACACGGATCTGGAATTGATGCCTCTTCAGTCAGTTTGGGGAAGTGTAAACTTCCATTCGTTGTTGGTCTGAAATGTGAAGTTTCGGACACCTGTGTGGAGTGTTGGGTGTTTGAGACAGCCTGCTCCCGGTTCTTCCTCTGTCAACAGACTCCAAGGCCTCTGCAAGTGTCACCAATGAGCGAGTGGTGGCCACGAAAACTGCTTCTTGAACACGCGCCTGGTAAACACCTAAAAAATTCAACGCGGACAAATGAGCAATCAGAAGGACACCTCAAATCGGAAGAACAAAGAAGAAAAAAGAAGAAAAAAGCTGTCTTTCTTTTTTGGCAACAGAAAACAAAGCTTCGTAATTTTGGAACCACCAGTGCAATGAACAACAACTCACCCATCAGTTGAGTGACACGCTGGTCTTCCCTTGAGCTGCTCTTTGATACCGACGTCGTTCGAGACTCAGAACGATGACTCTTCGACTCATCCTTCTGCAAATCAAAGAACGCAGATGAACAACTGCGACCCATTCTTTCTTTGTCTTTGTGTTGTGTTGTGTGGTCTGTGTGGAACCTGGCCATCTTTGGAAGCAAATCTAAACACAGCGTCGATCAGACAGGGAGGCAGAGGATTCATCACCTGTGACTTCGCGAACCACAACTTGTGAGGGTGGGGGACTGGCTCAGTACACACACATCCACCCACACCCACACCCACCCACACCCACACCCACCCACCCACCCACCCCCCCACCCACACACACACACACACACACACACGCGCGCGCGCGCGCGCGCGCGACTTTAGAACAGCCCAGAGACGCCTGAGTGGTGGCACAACTTTTCTTTCCGCGGTTCTTACGACTTGAGATTTGGTACAACTGGGCAAAGATAAGTCGGTCTATTTGTCAGCACACTGAAGTGCTGACAAGTTTTTTTACCTTTCTGCCCACAAGACTGCCGACAATGTTTTTCACTGAATCTTCAATGTGATGAATGCGTTCTCTCAGTTGTCCCGTCATGGCTTCTCTTGTTTCGACCATCATCTCCGTAAATTCATTCACAGTCTGGAAGCAAAACTAACAGCCAGTGTTTGACATGTAAATAAGTCGTCGAGATTTATAGCCTCAGTACACTGCTGCATTCTGAAAGGCGGTCTTCAAGACGTGAAAAATATTGAAGAATTATCCGCACGGGACGCTCTGAATTATGTTTGCAGGGTTGGTCTGGAGCCAGTATTTCCAGGGATATATGACGGGTTCCTGTCATTCAATTTTGCCTGGACGGCCTGTGATGACCACAACAAACGCAACAATCACCAAAAGCATCAGACTCTGGTAAAATGGGTGGAAACCAACCAAAGTCTTCGAGCAAGCCACTTCCCGGTTGAAGAAGGTCATGTTGTGTATGGCGTGGATTGTGGGCTCCACCTGCTCCTCAAGAACCCGGTTCGTTTCTGCGACCAGTTGCTGCAGCTGCGCTGTCCCGCGGTTCAGCTGGTTCAGAAATGCATCTGCAACACGCAAATCCAGGGTTTCACAAACCGCACATCGCCGAAGACGTTTAGACTCCAGACATCCATCGCTCACTGCTCACCAATGTTGGTGGTGTTCCAGGCCAGTGTGGTGAGGCCGGGTTGGAAGTGCTGCGCTGCTCTGTCCACGTGATCGTGGAAGAGTTCTCGCAACGTCGCGGGAATCGCGCCCACAGCCTCGTTGAAGTTTTTCACGCTGAACTCGAGGTTGTCCTTGTAGCTCTTGTATCTATAATTTTGTGAAAGCAGCAGACATTGCTTCGTTTTGTTTCGTTTTGGACAGATTTCTTTCTTGAGACTTTGGTCGCACTTACCTCTCTTCCTTGCTGACGATTTGCATCGCTGAAGGCGGTAAGTCTCGACCCAGCCTGGACAAACATTTGGTTTCTTGTATCACCTCCAAAATTCTGCAAACCAGCAAACAATGATGAAACCACAACCGTAAAAACGCTGTTTTGTGTACAAAATCCGTGCTGAGGAGACTGACTTTTGGTCAGCATTGACGAGCACTTCGCCGGTGTCTGGATGGAGAACGAGCAACGTCGCTTTGAGCCCGGTCCGCGCGTGTTCGATTCGCGCCTTCCACTGTCTCATCCACAATCCTTCAAATGTGATCAACGTGCGCACGATGTGGTTGTAAACCTTCACAACCCGAGCAAAATCCTGCGAAAGAAAACTCGCACTGACCTTGCCGTCAAAGACTCACTCGCAACTGCCTCATGAGTATCAATGTGCTCACAGTGGTGCCCCTTCTCCTTCAATACAATTCAGTCTAATTTCGTGGATTTACTCACCTGAAAGTTGGACACGGCCGGAGTTTCGCGAAATGTCCTCATTGGCCCCTCGATCCGTCCCAGCAACTGATGCGCCCACAGTACTGCTCCTGCCACAGGTGAAGCGTTTCGCAGAGCAGGTGGAGAATCCTTCGAGCAAAATCAAAGCAGTTACACAGAAACAGACACTCCAACGTTGATCCAGTGTGTCAGCTTGCAGCAAAACTGTAACTGCGCACCTTGTGAGTTTCATACTGCTGCTTGACTTCATCCAAGTCTCTTTCGTAGTTGTTGAAAATATCCACGTACTTTTCTGACACCAGATACTGAATTTCAGGTCTTTGCTGCAGGTATGAAAATCTGCAATGACACGACACACGACAGGTAGTCACAGCTTTGAAATTATGTCACATTTGACACTGAACTCCACATTTTAGCAGGAGAAAAACTCCACCTGCTGAGAAGCATCAATGCTTCCTGCGTTTTCATTCTTCGCACAAACAATGCGTTGATGCAAGCACAGAGAAATGCGTCCACTTCACGTGCAGTCTCTTGAAACTGGGTGTAAATCTCTTCAAACTGGCCTTTGTTCTGAAAAGGGGAAAAGGCGCATGCAGGATGCACACGAACCACGCAAGCTGGCGCAAACGCATTTGCCTTTCGATTCAAAACGACACACATACTTTTTCGTTTGTCCCGAGTAACAAGTCTGTGGTCAGGGTCTTCGACAGAACATCCGTCATTTGGTGCACGTGACTCTGCACGACAGCAGTCATCGTTGGAGCTTCCTCATGCTCGTCGTTGGGATAGTACTTTCCTGAAAGGAAAAACAGAAAGTAAACTGCAGAAGTCAAGCACATGACACGCAGTCCAGCATCATTTGACGCAACGCTCGGAAGAAATTTTGTGTGCTTACTCAAAATGTCCACATCACTCTTCGCCAATTTCACACGTTCCCTCAACATTTCGTACAAATCTTGAGAAGGAAATTCTTCTGCAACAAAAGTGAGACCGTCATCGTTCTCTCGTCGATAATTGTTCTTTGTTGTCCTCCTCGATGGAGTTTGAACAGGACGCGTACGAGCTTTGGTTTCATCGTAGTCCAAAGAGTCTGGGAGTGATGTGTGATTGGTGCGGGGTGACTGCTGTTTTGTATCATCATCATTTGCATCGTCCTGCTCGTCCCAAGGGTCTGGTCTCGCATGTGCCGTGGTGCTGCTTGATTCATCTCGTGGCACAGCCACGAGATTTTCTCTCGTTCTCTGTTCCAGTTTTGGTGGAGCTACGCCGTAGCAAGTCTGTGCAAATCTGAAATTTTGCGCTCAAACATGTTTCCTGATCTTGGTGAAGAAACACGACGAAATCATAGGACGAAGGAATACAAGAGAATGTTTTCTTCTTCCAAACTTACCTTGTGAATTGAACTTGTGTTTGAATAACATCGAGCAGTTTTTGGACACGAGAACACAGAGAATCAAGACTGGCCAGAATGGGTCCTTCGTCTGCGAGAGACACCCCCTGAATCGCACTGTCTGCAGACATCCGCGTCTTTTTCACGTTCTGCGATGCCTGTGGAGACCTGCAAAATGGTCATTACACAGGAAACTGGACAGCACACACTTTACACCCTTGCAATTCAAGGTATTTCCAGTTTCGTTGATACCTTGCTGGCGACTCCACCCACACGAACTGTGCCTGGTGTACACGACACACCACCACACTTTGCGCAAGGGGATTTCGCAACAAATAAGAGGTAAGAAATCAACCAGCCCGCGGCTCCTTACAGCAGGCATTATGCTCACCCCCTCTTTCTTCCAGCAAACAGACCCATGGCTGCCTGCCTGGCAGAGTGAAAGATATAACCAAAAAAGTTTCAAAACCAACTGTATGGGGGGAGTGCATCTGTGAGTTTTTTTGCTGAGGAGCGGGATCAGAAGTTTTTTTTTGCCCGGGAATTTTTCCTCCCATTTCAAAAAGGAAAACCAACGGAAAGCAAATGATAAGGTCATCCGCGGAAAACCAACAGTCCACAAATCACCAAAGACCAACAGAACAACACCATAATGTTGTGTGGGGGTCGGGTCCTGGTGGAGCCCGTCCTCACAACCGCCGCTGCGTGCAGCACCGCGGTAGAGAGCAGCCTCGGCTCAGCCGGACTGCCGCAGTGGAGTAAGACTCAAGCGTACGTTTCAAACGTTTATTACTCAAACCTGTCTCAAGCTGTGTAGCTCTCGACAGATGCAGGGTGTCATGGGCGCAGCTTTGAATAGGCAGCGTGAGCTGCGAGTCTGGTGCGCAGCTTCAGCTTCGTGCAGCTCTGCTGAAGCGGCTTCATCGGTACTCAGCACCTCGCCCGAAAGCTGGATTGTGTGCGTGGGAAGAGCCAACTCTTCCACACAACATCCCCCCGCCTTTCAAAACTTGTTGGCCATAGGTAAGCAGATCTATGGTCGACAAGGTTTGGAAACGAAGTACAGAAATCAGAAACAATCAGAAAAACACGAAGGACCTGTGAATTTGACAACGTAAACTGATTTCGTAA